>MDTF01011537.1_pt1 | contig 15926 bp, 14 predicted proteins | sample 811191 | NCBI WGS metagenome assembly MDTF01 (sample SAMN05326649, study PRJNA326480) | marine metagenome | isolation source: seawater | place: Southern Ocean | collected 2011 | reverse complement strand
TTATTGAATCAAATCCTAATGATCCTGTTTGCTATATGTATAGAGGCCATTTGTATTCAAGCTATCAGGAAGAGTTTGATAATGCATTAAATAATGCTTTAAATGATTTTAATCAATCCTTAAAAATAGATTCAATGTATAGGCCATCTTACTCTAACAGAGCAGATGTTTATTTTTTACTTGAGGATTATCAGTCTGCATTAGCTGATTACACTAAGGCTATTAGCTTGCAAAAAGATAATCCTTATAGATATAAATCTAGAGCAGAATGTTATATAAAAATGGAGGATTTCTCCAAAGCGTTAAAAGATTTAGACAAAGCCATTGACTTAGCTCCTGAAAATCCTTTATACTTAAATAATAGAGCCGATTTTTATAAGACCCAAAAAAACTATGATGAGGCTTTAAAAGATTATGCTACAGCTATTGAGATATCTACTGATGATTATCAGACTTCAAGAGCGTTAAATAATAGAGCTATAATTTATGAGATACAAGAGAAATATGAATTAGCCATAGAAGAATATACAAAAGCGATAGCAGTAAATCATAAAGCGCTTTACTATTCAAATAGAGCGATTAGATATGAAAGCTTAGAAGATTACGAAAATGCTTTAATAGATTATAATCATTTAGTAGATAATGACCCTCAAAATGTTCAGCATTTATTGGATCGATCTACTTGTTTAGAAAAAATGAAAAAATTTGATTTAGCCATTAATGATTTAAATAAGGTATTGAGAATTGATTCTCTTTCGGATAAGGCCTATTATGCAAGATCACTTATAAACTGGTGGGAGCTTGCAAGAATTGATCTTGCGCTTTTAGATATGACTAAGGCTATTGAAATTAATCCTACAGTTCGTAGATATTTTTCTTTTAGAGCTGGAATTTTTCAAGATTTAGACTCCTTAGATTTAGTTCTTCCTGATTTAACAAAAGCACTAGAGATAGATTCAAATAGTGCTTATGTATGGAGTGTAAGAGGAGAATTTTATGAATTGACTGGAGATATAGATAATGCTATAAAAGATAAATTAAAAGCAATAGAAGTAGATTCTTTATACACATATGCATATGATGAGGTAATTAAACTTTATGTGGTAAAAGAGGATCTAGATAATGCTGAATATTTTCATACCAGATTAATTACTTTATTTCCTGAGAATCCTTTATACTTAAATAATAGAGCTGATTTTTATACGACCCAAGAGAACTATGATGAGGCTTTAAAAGATTACGCTACAGTTATTGAAATATCTACTGATGATTACTCTACTTCAAGAGCAATTAATAATTCAGCAAATATTTATTGGGATCAAGAAAAATGGGAATTATGTATAGAAGAATATACAAAGGCAATTGATATTGATGGGAGTGCTACATATTATTCAAACAGAGGTAGAGTTTACCAAATAATTGGGAAATACGAAAAGGCTATAGCAGATATTAATAAATCCATAGAATTGGATTCAGAAGATCTTGATTTTTATGATTACAGAGCTGAATATTATATAGAAATAGGAGAGGTAATTTTAGCTTTAAATGATTATAGCACTGCTATTGGGTTATCTCCTTTGGATCCAGAACGTTATACTGTAAGAGCTGATTTTTACGCATCCAATGATGTACAAGAATATGACTTAGCATTAGAGGACTATAACACAAGTATAGAATTAGATAAAGAAAGATCTATAAGTTATTTTAATAGAGGCTTATTTTATGCCATAATGACCAAAAAAAATATCGACAAAGGAATTGATGATTTTGATCAAGCAATTAAATTAGATTCTTTACAGATTGATTATTACACATACAGAGCTTTTGCATATCAATTGATTGAAAATTATGATAGAGCCATATCTGATTTAGAAAAAGCTATTGAATTAGATCCAACTAATATTGGAGCTAATTTTTCTAAAATTGCTCTTTATGCTAGAAAAGGTAATTATAATAAAGCACTATTACTCTGTAATGAACTGAAAGAGCGAAAAAACTTAGATGAGTATGAATGGTCGGTTAATATTGCGCAAATAAACCTATTCTTTTTAACCGGTCAGCATGATAAAGCATTTGAAGAGTTAACTAAAGCTATAGATAATACTGATTATAATTACGAAAATGAACAATTCTATATTACAAGTTTAATAATAAAGGTAAAGATGTTGATTTTTCGCCAACAGTATGAAAATGCAATTGATGAATGCAAAAAGATAATTGCAATAAATCCGATCTATGTAGATGCATATCTGAATTTAGGAATTATTTCTTCTTTACAAAAAGAATATTTTAGATCTGCACAATATTATACAAAACTTCTTTCTGCTTATACCTTTTTTGGTGCTGATGCTCCTTTACCAATGAGAGATGACTACTTAATTAATGGGTTATATTTCTTTGAGGAAAATATGTTCTGTACATTAGGAGATATCTATAATAAAAGAGGAGAGAGTTATCAAAAACTAGGAGCACATAATTTAATGTGTGAGGACTACAAAAAAGCTTGCGATTTAGGAGATTGTGAAATATTTAATACACATTGTAAGTAGTTATAAAATTTGAAATTATGAAAAGAATATTAATTGTTACCGCTTTAATTGTGGTTTCCAATACTCTTTATTCTCAAGGGTTAATTTGGAATGATGAAGTAGCTGCACATCACAAAACATACGATAGGGTTGGGCTGTCAAGAGCAGTATCACCAACAAGTGTTTCTTTGGAGAAATATTTACCGCATATTATGAATCAAGGAAAAAGTGATATGTGTGCTGCATATTCTATTGCCACCTGCAGAACTATTTTGTATGCTAGAAATAATGACCTTACTGATATTGATAAAATATCATCAGAAGCTTATTCTCCATATTTTATTTATGCTAAGTATAAAAAAACAATGGGTGAGGACTGGGAAGGTGGTTTGGGATTATATACAGATAGAATTAATCAATTTGGGTACGCTAAAATGAAGGATATAGAGTATCCTTATTATTACCCATTTACTAAAAATAGTTTATGGAATTTTAGCCTTCCATCATATGTTGATTTGGATATTGTAGCTGTAAAAGAAGATAAATTTGATGATATATATTCTATTTACGCTTCTGATGATGCTGTAGATCCTGCAAATGAAATAATTAGGCAAATAAAATCAGAACTATCTAAAGAGCGTCCAGTATTATATGGTATGTTTCCTTTACCAGAATCTTGGGGAGGGGATGATTATTGGAGTGATACAATTAAAATGAAGTGTTTTGCATACTTTAATCAATGGAAAGGCAAATATATTGCAGATGAGGAATGTAATATACTTACAAATGACCCTTCTGGATTTTGCAAAGAACATAAACCAGAAGATTGGAAAGGAGGAGGGCATGCAATGGTAGTGATTGGATATGACGATGAAAAATATGGAGGTTCTTTTCATATTCTAAACAGTTGGGGCAAAGATTGGGGAAATAATGGGAAAATATGGGTAAATTATGATGTTTTTGTAAAAACAGCTGGTTTCATTCAGTCATTTGATAAAGAGAAAAAATCAATTTTTGGTGGCAAAAAAAAATCTGTAAAGAAAAGAAGGAAACACATAATAATTTTTCCTGAAAATGAGGTTGGTTTAGATACAAAAGATTTCAGTGAAGACATTGACTTTAATTGGATTATGTTTACTCAAATGACTATTGAGGGTGGTAAATATTCTGGGGAAAAGAAGGGTGGACTAAAGGAAGGTAATGGAACATATATTCTTGCTAACGGAGTAACTTATGAAGGAGAATGGAGAAATGGCAAAATGGACGGAATTGGTAAATTAACATATAATAATATGTATCAATATAATGGAGATTTTAAAGTTGGATATTTTCATGGTAATGGTGTCTTAACCAAGTTTGATAGTTGGGGGGATGTTATTGAGGAATCTGATGGAATATTTGCTAATGGATATTTTGTAATAGGGAATAAGATTATTGATATAGCTTCTAGCAGTTGGCCAGGATATAGATATGAAGGAGCGTTTGAAAATAATAATTTTAATGGTATTGGTATTGCAAAATCATATAAACAGCCCATCGTATATGAAGGGGAATTTAAGGATGGCGAATTGAATGGTAAAGGTAAATCTAATCATTTTGGAGATGAGTATTCAGGCGATTTTATAAATTCTTCTAAACATGGATATGGAATTCTAAAATATAAAAATGGGGATGTTAAAGAAGGTAATTGGGAGTGGGGAGAGCTTGTTGAAGAATAAATTATTTTAAAAGTATTTTCTAGTCAGAAAATTAAATTAATTTCTTAAGTTTGTTTAAGTAGATTGGTTAGCGGTGCAAAAAGTGGTGCAAATTTTAGTTGAAAAGCTTACTGTAATCTAGTGAAATAAGTGTTAGTTTTAATTATGCTACCCAGACTTTATTCTCTTGATAATTTTTCTGTACTTTTACCTAAAAGATATTATGCATTTAAAGTCAATATTAGGTTTCATATTAAGGAATTGGGTAATTGTTGCCATCATTGGAGCGGTATTATATTTTAATTTGCAGCCTGAAAAGAAAAAAATAATTATTGTTGATAATAACAGTTATAATATTGATGAAGTAACTGATGATGATGCTAGAGTTAAAGACATCTGGGAGAAAGGAAATACTTTTATCATTAATAATAGTTATAGAAATGTTATATTAGAATCAGTAAGTTATTCTACTGGTTCATTTTCTTCTACTTATACTCCAGATGAATACAGCATTAAAAGTAATACCACATACCCTACAAGTAAGCATATTAGTTATTTTTTCATTGAACCTCCACAATCGATTACAGTACGAAGTGGGGGAAGTACAACCCGCTGGTTTTTACGCTATAGCTCTTCTTCCACCTTTTATTAATGTTGATTGGTTAGCGGTGCAAAAAGTGGTGCAAATTTTAGTTTTAAAGCTTGCTTTAATCTAGTGAAAAGGGTAGGGGTTTTAATCCTGCTACCCCGACTTTTTTTAAGATTATTGAATCGATAAGAAAATGAGTAAGAAAGCAGCCTTTAAAAAAGCTCAACAAAAAATAAGAGAAAAATACAAGCATCCATATTATTGGGGAGCTTTTATAATGTTGGGCAATAAAATCATTTATTTCTCTGTAAATTAGTTTAATTCTTTATTTTTGATAAAAAAATATGATAAAAAAACTTTACATTTCACTACTTTTCTTTTCTTCCATACTATTGTTAAGCGCTTGCGGAAATATAACAATGGAGCAGCAAGTTGAATCTTTGATTGAATCTAACGATTTCTTAGAAAGAAAAGAGATTGCCTATTCATTAGCTGATTCTCTTAATACACATGCTGTAGAATTAATAATAAATAACCATTTTATTACAGAATCTAGATCAAAACAAGCTATAAAAAATATGCTTACCAGATACTCAGAAATATTAAAAAAACACCCATCTGATACTGAAAGAGCTATAAAATGTGTTAGATTTATTGCAGATCCAGGTATGCAAAATGAAGATAGTTTAAACCAACAGAAAATGGATTTCATAATCCACGGATTACTTATAAGAAATAGTAATCTTAACTATCAAAAAGCTTTAGCAATTTCTGCAACAAAGCATGGGAACAGTGCTATGGTAGAAATAATAAATGAATGGATTGAAAATAAAGATTCAAAAGAATTATTATATGCAATTACTAATTTTCAAGAAGAAGCTATCAAATACTTGAGTGAAAAAATTGTAGATGACAAAGATGTTGTAGAATTATTAGCTCAAATTGGAGAGCCTGCTGTTAATGCTATGATCAATCAAATGCAAAATTCTGACCAATCTGTACGCTTTGCTGCGGGTGATGTCTTGGTGAAAATGTTGAATTATCACCCAGATGCTGTTGTTCGTTTAACTTCAGCCATTGATAATAATGGTGTCAAGCTTATAGCTAAAAATTATCCATTTTATATACGTTTAGGGCAGGTGAACACAGAAGAACTTTTGCTAAAAGCATTAAATCTAAATTTTTCCACTGAAATGTGTGTTGATTATCTAAACTGTGGAAGTACAGAGCTTGAATCTGGCGCAACTGATATTGCAAGAAAGCATGGTTACATAGTAACTCCTGGTTTTGGAGGTCATTCTGGTCCTAGATGGGGAAGTGGAAACTAAAGGTTTGATGCTATTAAATTAATTATTGTAGTTTATTTATGTCTTAAGTCTATGAACGAATTAATGAAAAAATATAGAATAATATAATGTTATTACTACTTGCTATACTACCACCTTTATTAATTGCTTATTATGTTTATCAAAAGGATAAATACGATAAGGAACCAAAAAGTTTAATTATTAAAAGTTTCCTTTTTGGATGCCTTACAGTTATACCAGTAATCATACTGGAGACGTATTTTAATAAAAGTGTTTTTCCAAATTTGTTTTTATATGTTTTTTTTGGGATTGCATTTATTGAGGAAGGAGTTAAATATATATTTTTAAAAAGATTATTGTATTCAAGAGATGAATTTAATGAACCTATGGATGGAATTGTTTATGCTGTAATGGTTAGTCTTGGATTTGCAACAATTGAAAATCTTGCTTATGTATACGTTTATCATCCAGATCAGGGGTTGACTGTTGCTTTTAGCAGAATGTACAGTGCAATACCTTTACATGCTTTTTGTGGCATAATTTTAGGTTATTTTGTTGGCTTAGCTAAGTTTAATGTGGATAGTAATAAATTGCTTTTTAAAGGACTTTTTCTTGCAGTGTTATTACACTGTTTGTACGACTACTATATTTTTGCTGGTGATAGTTTTTTATTTTCAATACTTTCTTTAATTGCTGCAGGTTTTTATTCTTACAAGGCAATAAATATGCTTCAATATGACTCAAAAACAAGAAATTAATTATTAATCAATACATCAAATGGAATTTGAAGACATTATTATTAATCAAGGCTTAGAAAAAGCTCTAAAATTACTTTTTCCTAATTTAGGAGGGATAGATCAATCTAATGTTATTTACAATAAGGCATTAGAGCAATCTAACCCTATTGCATATATGACTGCTGATATTGATGGAGATTGGTATTTTGGAATTGGATCAATGCCTATGATATTTAAAGCTGTATCTAATATAAATGAAGATCTAGAGCTTAATATGTTGCTTTTATCAAATCAGATTTCAATAGATGATAGATACAATGAAAAAGGTCATAATAATATTGATTTTTGGAATGGAAATGGTTTTAAGATTGAGAAGACAACTATTAATGGTGTCATTGTAATACTTATAACAAATGCTAGTGTTGTGCCAAAATCATCTAAAACATTTAATAGTACAGATTTAGCCAAACCAATTAAAGAAAATTTAGAATGGATTGAAGGTTTTGATATTGTTTATGATGCTGAAACTATTTCAAAGGAGAATAAGTCATTATCAAATTTTATTAACGTCCCAGTATTATTTAAAGAAAATATAGACTATATATTAATATCTGTACAAACTATTGAACTAGCTAAGATTATTATAGATAGAATTATGCTTAATAACGGTGGCCCTCATTCTTTTGAGTTAGAAAACCTAACTGATCATAAAGAGTGGACTTATACCTTTAAAGGATATGCCTTTGTTGTGGGTTATTTGCCTGAAAGTCGTGTTGTAAGGGCTAATAGATTAAAAGATAATACAAAGGAGGGAGATAATATTTTAAGTACTAATATTCATCCTTTAAGTAAAAAACTAGTCTCATGTATTGGTGGATTTAATAATCAGCTTTTTCTTGGTGATCAAGCGGCATCTGGTGATGGAAGATTTTTTACTAAAGATGAAGATGCATCTGTTATAGTTGCTTTTTTTGATAGTCCTTCAAAAGCAATTAAAATATTTAAGGATGTTGTTGTTTCGTATAATAATAATGATGAATTCTTAAGTATTAATGATGGAAGTGTAGTTAAACTTTTCAATCAAGAGCCTGAAGATGTTATTACATTTGATGTAGAAAATAAATTTCGTCTTGATTTATCAAAAGGAAATTCGTATTATCGCTTAAATTTATATCCACCAGGCGGAATATATGGAAGTTGGGACGATCTAAATGAGGATGAATTTAATGGTAAGACTCCTGAGGTACAGTTTAGTCAGTTTTCTCAAGAATTAATAACTAAACCCATAACTGAAAATACTATGAATGAAGAGAAAGATAATGAAGAAGCTGAAAAGCAAGAAAAAGAAGCTTTCTTAGAGGAATCTGTAATAAGTCCTGATGAGGTTACTCCTGCTTCTAATCAGTCAAGAGAATCATCAAATAGTTTCTTTTGGAATCTTTTGTGGATATTACTAGCTATTTTTATGATTAGTTTACTGTTTCGTCAATGCAATCCAAATCAAAATTATTTTGAGAAGGGAGTAAATTATTTTGAAGATGGAAATTCTGATAAAGGATTTAAATATCTTGATAAAGCAATTAAAAAGGACAATCAGCATATAGAGGCGCTAATGCGAAGGGGTAGAGAGTATATAAATGCTGAAGAGTATCAAAACGCAGAATATGATTTCTCTGGGGTTATTGCTCTTGATCCAAATAATTGGGAAGCTTATTACTTAAGAGGAAGATCTTATATGGGGCAGGCTCATAATAAATGGAGTCCTTTGTATAAAAAGGCTATAGATGACTTTACTACATCTATTGGTTTAGAGCCCAATAGTTTAAATGCTGATTCTTATTATTTAAGAGGAGAAGCCAAAGAAATTTCACAAGGAGAAAAAGCAGGCTGTGCTGATTTTTTGGCTGCTTGTGATCTAGGACACAAAGAGGGATGTTTTAAGTATGATGATCTCTGCTATCCAGAAACAGGATTTAATCCTTATGCTAAGTACTTTGGAGATGGAATACAGACAGGTAAAAATACTATTGAATTTGATAATTCAAATTCTAAATTTGATATTTTAGTTTTACTTGTGAATAAAAGAAATAATATAAAAGTTAGAACTGAATTTATTAGAAAAGGTGAAAATATTGATATAAATAATATTCCTGATGGCTCATATATATTAAGAACATTTGAAGGTAATGATTGGACCTTTGAAGCTTTAATGGATGACGGTATAACTAGGGGAGGATTTACAACAAATCAATCAATATTAGAATATAATAACCTTCAATCTACAAATCTAGAATGGAATCCTTACATGATTAGTAATCCACGTATTACTTTCTATGCTCCTGAAGGAGGAGTAAAAGGAAAAGATATTGACTTTAATAAATTTATGAGATAAGAATGGGAAAACCTAAGATAATATCATTTAAGACAGCTTCAGCATATCACCTTGCAGGAAGTTTAGTCCGCCTTGAGTGGAAAGTGAAGGGGCACTTCTTTGTCGTTTTAAGAGTAGGAAAAAAGATAAAGTTTTTTAGCAAAAAGAATAAAGCAGATTTATTCTTGTATGCTAATGAAAAAGCCAAGCTCTACGCAATAGGGGATTTTGCTGTTAAATCAAAAGAGATAGAAATTGTAATTCACAATACAAACAAAACAAAACAAACATATCAGTTAAAAGATAATCCAGTAGAATTAAATGATAATATTAATTCTTCTCAGATTAAAGATTTAGACGTATCACTTACTAATATAAATTTTAAAATAAAAGACATTTATTTAAATCAAACACTATGAAACGAGATTTTTACACAACACCCAAATCAAATTGGCTTATGCGTATTTTATGGAGCTGCGCTGGAGCTGATAGCTACATTTTAGAAAGAAGTACTTATACTGATCATGTAAAGTATGCCTGTTTAGGAGGCATAGTATTTGCAACTGGATTTATGGCAGCTATGGCGGGTGGTTATGCTTTTTATATCATCTTTGAGCCAAGAGGAGAGGCAATTTCTACAGCTCTTGATGGGGCGACACATTTGCCTACAAGTATTATGGCTACCATATTTGGAATTATATGGGGATTAATCATCTTTAATATTGATAGGTTTATTGTAGCTAGTACTGGAAAAGGAGATGGAACAGAAGCGATTACATGGTCTGAAATGAAAGGCGCTATTCCAAGAATTCTAATGGGTATGATTATTGCTATTACCATATCAAAACCTGTTGAGATTAGAATGTTTCAAACTGAGATTAATGTAAAACTTCAAGAGAAGCAACAAGAGCAATTTATTAAAACACAACAGAACGCAGAAAAGACATTTCGACCTGCTATTGATGAATATCAGGGGAGAATCGCTGAATGTAAGCAAGAAATTGCTGATGTGAAGGAAGAGCATAGAATAGCTGAATTAGCATTTCAAAAGGAAATGGATGGAGAGGGAGGTACTGGAAGTAGAGGGATTGGGCCAATATCTGCACAAAAGAAAATATTAGCTGACAGAAAACTTCTTGAGTTAAAGGATATTCAGAGTATAAAAGGTGAAGAGATAGATAAATTAAAGATAGAATTATTAGCTGCAGATAAAAAACTGAAAGGTGCTAAATCTAAATCAGAACAAACAGCTAATAGTTTAAATGGATTACTGGAGAGAATAAAGATAGCTCATGAACTTGCTGGTTGGGCGATAACTTTATTTATTACCTTATTGTTTATGGCTATTGAGTTAACACCAATCTTCTTTAAGATGATGTTAATTAAGAGTCCTTATGATTTTATGAGTGATAATATTAAATCACTGCTTAAAGCAGAACAAGGTATTGAGATAAAATATGATTTCTATAAGGACAAAGAAGGAGTTCAGCGCGATTTAGTTATTAATCATCAAGCAGATCGCCTAATTAAAGAGAAGATAAAATTATTACAAACTCAAACTGAATTGAGTGAAGTGGTAATGGAGAACTGGAAAACAAAAGAGACGAAAAACATTAAAGATAACCCTGAATCCTATATTGACAAAAAATCATGATAAACCTTCTCTCTATTCTTCTTGGCTTTGATAATGACATCTTAAAATCTAAAGAGGGTGGTTCTGCTGCTATTTTTTCTTTTACATTATTATATATATTAATATTATCTCTTAGTCTTTATGCATGTTATTATGCTGGCTATTTGCTTTCAGATAATGTGTTTTCTGCTGCACTTACTAGTCTTTTTCTGACTTTTATAATGCATAATATGTATAGATTGATTATTGCTACATCCTATGAGGGTAAGAGTTTAACAAGAAAAAGAGAGGTTCTTAAATACACTTCGACTAAGGGGTTCTTAGTAGTTATCTTATCCCTTTTTATTTCAAGCTCCCTTTGTGTTAGTGTATTTGATAGTGAAATAACTATGGATTTAAAAAAATACAAATCTAATTTAGCCTCAGATTATGAGAAATTACTTAGTTCTACTTATGGGAATCAGATTGCGGAGCTAAATAAGGCGTATCAAGATGAAATAGAATTTAATCTTCTTGTTAATAAAACTAATAATCTAAATGAGAGCTTAGTTTTACAAGAGAATCTCCTTCAAATTGAGCAATTAAAGCAGGTCAAGATAGACAGCTTCAATAGTGCTATTATAGTTTCAAATTTCTTTCTTAGAAGAGTGATTATTATTTCTAACTATCCAAGATTTTGGCTTATAACAATTTTAATAGTTTTATTTTTTCTTTTGCCTTTGTATATTTTTAATAGATCTACATATTTTGTCAGCTATCAGCTTGCTGTAGAAGAAAATAATGTAGAGTTGGTGCTTGAAGAATATAATAATTTTAAAAAGACTTACGTAAATCTTCTTTCAGTAAACTCAGGTCAAGCAATAACTAGAAATGAAAGGTATGAGGATCCTCCATTTAATACAATACCTATTACAAGAGAGGATATGATACTGCAGAAGGGATCTCTTTTAAAGTGGCTAAAAAAATATCATGGATAATACTACTGGTACATTCGAGATAAACAAGAAGATTTTTCTTCAAGGAAATTTCAGTGGAAAATATATTGCCAAACCTTTCGCTACACTAAGTAATTCAAATTTATCAAAAATAAATATACTAGAAGGTAAATTAGAAAATGTTGAGAGATGTAATTTCAATAGTTTATTTAGTATTAATACCTCATCACTGTATCATCAAAATGCATTCAATATTGAACTCAAACTTGATGATGAGTTGTTAAAGGATAAATATGTGTTTATTGAGGAATTTAATAATACTACTATTTATGATATTTCATTGTCACATCATCAAATTGACGATAATGATACATTTGGTGTTATAAAAGGGAAGATGATTTGTGCTTTAGAGGAAAGCTGTGAGTTAGATTTTATCGATAATAGTTATACAATTTCAAAAGAGATTGATTTTGTAGATTCTACACTCTCAACTGTAAATTCAGATCCTAATTTCTTTGCTAGATCTTTACGTCCTTTTAAAAAGTTATATACTCTTATTAAATCAAAGTTATTCTAATTTATAAATATAAATTTTCTCTTACATGTTAAAGAAAGTAATTTGCCATTTTGTAATTGTTTCAGCTGCTCTTCTAATATTTAGTTTTATTGGTAATAGGGTAGAGAAATTAAATCCCATTATAAAAGCAGTTAACGATATAAAACTATCTGATATTTTCTTTTTATTTAGTGATAATATAGAAACTTCATCAGAAATTTATATTATTGATATAGGGGATAAAGATTCTGTTAAGAGTAGAGAGGATATTGCTAGTTTTATAGAAAAAATTAATGACCAATACATGCCTAAGGTAATTGGTGTTGATGTTTTTTTTGATTCTAAATATAAAGATGAATCATTTAATAAGAAATTAATTACTTCTCTTTCAATGGATAATGTTATTAGAATATTCAAAGTTGAAGATGATTTTAATACTTTATATCCAAATTTTTCAGTATTGCCTGGCCTAGATACTAATACTGTTTTTAAAGATGGTTATACTTTTGGATTAGGAAATGCTACTCAGCATCCATGTATAAGGTATTACAAACCAACTTTTGAAATTCAAGGAAAAAAATATAACCATTTTTCAAAACTTATTGCTCAAAAATATTTAAATCAATCATCTGAAGAGTTAAGTAATGCGCTGGATATCAATTTTGAAGATAAATTGATGATAAGGTTTAATACTAATTTTAGTGATAATAGAATTAATATTAATGATTCAACAAGGTATCATGAATTAAAAGATAAAATTGTACTTATTGGATTAAATACATATAAAAATGATGGAACCCCATTCTATAATAATGATGTGCATTTTACTCCAAAAAATCCAAATTATATTGGTAGGTCAATTAAAGATAGTTATGGTATTGAAATAATAGGGACTATTGTTTCTAACCTTATTAATAATGATCATTTCTCACATAGTGAAACTTTCGTTAATTGGTTAAATTGGATTATCTCAATTATTGTCTATATTTTCTTATTATTTTTCTTTACAACTTTCAATGAACATTATGTATTTTTAAAAATATTCATTCAAACCATTGGCATACTATTACTAGCCGTCATTTCATTCTTCATAATGTTTAATAGTAATTATTATATTGATCTTACACCGGCAATAGGAATGATTTTTATCTCTGCTGAATTTATAAAAATTGTAGAAGAATTATTACAGAAACTCCCAAGTTATACTAAAAATTTAAAAAATGAATAGGTTTATAAAATACTTACTATTTACTATAGTGTTATTAATGCATATAGATTTAAATGCTCAGTCAATTATAAAGCATATCAGTGGAGATGTATATCAAGTAGTTAATAATGTTAAAAAGCCTATTATAGGACTTAATACAATAGTTAATGATTCTAGTATTTTAAGTTTTGATAATTCTAGTGATTATATGATTGTAGAGATTAATGGTCAAACAAGTATGATTAAATCAGTAGATTATCCAAAAGGAATACAATTAATTAATTTCAACAATAATATTGACACTGAGAACCCTTCTGGTTTTTGGGCCAAGATATTTGATGCAGTTTATAACGATTCTTTTGATGAGAAGAAGGAAATAGATGGATTAAATATTGCTAGATTTCAAGGGGTTACTAGATCAATTGATGTTCCAGTTGCTTTTGAAAAGTGCAAAGTATTTCCTAATTACAATAGTAAAATAGATTGGCCAGATGGAATGAAGTTTGAAATCAGTTTCCAAACTAAACCTCAAATGATTAAAGTTAAAAAAGAATTAAATTATTTCAATATAGATAAGCATGTTCTTAGTAATTGTAAGCCTTGTACAGTAAAAGTTGATAATCAAGAAAGAGGATCAATTGAAGCTGTATTAATAAACAATGATGATCAAGTATTTTTAGAATCTTTATTTTCTAATATTGATTCTGAGGTTAATGTTGAGATTTCTCAATTTTGTATTATTAGGATATTCATTAATAATAACTTATTTATTAATGCAAATTATTATATAGATGAATTTTCAGACAACAAATTAATTAATGATTATTTAATCGATATAAAATTTTATTAAAGATGAAAAAACTACTGCTTATATTACTTTGCTTGCCTATGATTGGGTTTGGGCAGACTGCTGAAGATTATTTTGCAAAAGCTCTAGATTATCAAAAAGAAAGAGATTATCAATACCAAATTGATAATTATACAAAATGCCTGCAAATAGACCCTAATTATATTGAAGCGTATGACAACAGAGGCCGTGCATATTATAAGTTAAAAAACTATGAAGCTGCCATAGCTGATTACACAAGTGCTATTAGAATAAACCCTAATGATGCTAAAGCTTATAACAACAGAGGAATTGCATATAGTATGCTAGAAAACTATAAACTTGCCATTGATGATTTTACAAGATCTATTAAAATAGACCCTAATTATTTAATTCCTTTAGAAGGAAAGGGTGTAGGATCTAATCCATATAACAATAGAGGTCGTGTACATTATTATTTGGGAAGTTATGAAAATGCCATATCTGATTTCACAAGATCTATTAGTATAGAACCTAATAACGCTAATACTTATAGGGATAGAGGAGTTGCAAAGGAAGATGCGGGATTGAATTATTGTGGTGATTATAAAAGTGCTTGTGCTTTAGGAAACAAAAACTGTTGTGAATGGTATAACGATCAGTGCAGATAAATACCCCTCAAGAAAGGAATAAAATGAAAAAACTAATACTCTTCTAACTTAAAACTATGGAAATAATATTATGGATAGTTGGTATGTTGGTTATTGGTGGTATTTTAGGAAAATTATATCAATCTACAGACTCAGTAATTTTAAAAGAATTAATTCGAAACCCTATTTTTACTTTAATATTTGGTGGAGCATTGATTATGTGGATTTTAAAACTTCTCGGAATTATAGATTTGTGATGGTGATGAAAGAAGAAAAATATAAAGATGGCAAACTAATAAAACAATAATACTATGGGAATATTTGATTGGTTATTTAAACCTAAGACTCCAGCTCAAAAGAATGCTGAAGCTCTTGATAAATTTAGAAAGAAAACGATTATTCATGAAAAGAAAAGTTTAATGCATGATATGATTATAATGGCGGCGCATGATAATTCAATGCAAGATGTGAATCCCTCAGGTACTGGAAAATTTGGGTTAGAGCCATCAAATCCAATTCCTATTTATGGAATAGATAATATCCCAGCTTATATGGACAAGCTTAGGTATAAATACACATCAAAATCAGGAAGTGGAACTATTACATATAATCATATTGATTTTATAAGAACTACTGAATCTGATAATTCTAAGATCGGTTCAAAAAAACCGTCATCAGAAGGGGTTGCATCTAGTACAAGTTCGCCAAATATAGAAGGGCACATAGATGTATATAACCTTTACTCAATTGGGGATGAAAAATTAGCTAAAATATATGTTGCCTGTTATTCTCTCAAGACATCAAATAAAGTTCCTGATGGGTTTTTTCATCGTGATAAGGTTCCTGCAATACAAGATTCCAAAGCAATGATGGAGGCCATGAAGCGAATGAAAAAGTAATTTTTGGTAAAG
>MDTF01005829.1_pt1 | contig 15927 bp, 15 predicted proteins | sample 811191 | NCBI WGS metagenome assembly MDTF01 (sample SAMN05326649, study PRJNA326480) | marine metagenome | isolation source: seawater | place: Southern Ocean | collected 2011 | reverse complement strand
GATGAGATTTCTAGTGAGGAGAAAAAGGAATTGGGGATTGTAAATGGTGTGAAAATAAGTGATTTAAAGGCAGGTAAATTAATGAGAGAGGGAATTAAGAAAAATTTTATTATAACTAAAATAAATAATAAATCAGTAGCAACTCCCGATGAAGTAATGGCTATTATTAAAAAGAAAAAAGGTGGGTTTTTAATCGAAGGTATTTATCCCAATGGTATCAAGACTTATTATGGATTTGGTATTTAATTGAGCTTTTATTTAGATAAAATTATTAATACTTTTATTTTACAACTGTAATTTAAAATTGCCCAGTTTAGTGCACAGAACTAAATATCTAAAAAAAAGACAAGTACTTTTCTTGTGATTTAGAAAACTCTTAAAAGATAATAACTACGATGGATTCTTGAATTGGTAGTCGTATAATTTTTTGTAATACCCTTTCTTAGCAAGCAGCTTGTTATGACTACCAAATTCAACTATTTCACCTTTTTCTAGTACAATAATATGGTCGGCATTCTTAATCGTTGATAATCTGTGCGCAATTACAATTGAAGTTCTTCCTTTCGTTAGTCGATCAATCGCAACTTGAATTAACTGCTCAGAATTTGTATCAATAGAAGAGGTGGCTTCGTCCAAAATTAAAATTTGAGGATTGTAAACATAAGCTCTTAAAAATGAAAGTAATTGACGCTGTCCAGCAGAAAGCATTACACCTCTTTCTTTTACAATATAATCATATCCACCAGGGAGATCCATAATAAACTCATGAACACCTATCAGTTTAGCGGCATCTTCTACTTGTTTTCTCGTAATCAACTCATTGAGTAGAGAAATATTATTAAAGATCGAATCATTGAATAAGAAAACATCTTGAAGTACAACAGCAGTTACCCTTCTTAAGTACTCAAGTGTAAAATCATTAATATTAACACCATCGATTGTAATATCCCCCTTGTTAATTTCGTAAAATTTAGTAAGCACATTAATCACAGAAGACTTCCCCGCTCCAGTAGCCCCAACAAGTGCTAAAGTTTGCCCAGGCTTCACTTCCATCGAAATATCCTTCAATACATAATCCGCGTCCTTGTATGCAAACCATACATTACTAAAATTAATATGCCCCTGTATTAACGCTTCAGTGATTTTCCCTTCATTCGAAATATGCGCATCTGTATCCAAAATCTTAAACACACGATCTGCAGCAATCATTCCCATTTGTAATGTATTAAACCGATCAGCTAATTGCCTTATAGGTCTGTACATCATATGAATGAATAAGATGAACGCCATGACATCACCAATTTGTGCAAATCCACTTATTACTCCACGGGCTCCCCACCAAACTAATAATCCAATTGATGCGGCTGAAAGTATTTCCACAACAGGAAAAAAAATTGCATTTGCCCAAACCGTTTTTAACCAACCATCTCTATGCTCTTCATTCACAGCCTTGAAGCGCCTCATTTCTTCTTCTTCTCGATTAAAAATCTGAACGATATTCATTCCCGTAACATGCTCTTGAACAAATGTATTAATCTCTGCCACTTTTATTCTAACTCTCTTAAAAGCAATCTCTATTATTCGTTTAAATAAAATTGTAGAGATAATTAAAACAGGAACAGGAATTAATACAATTAAGGTTAACTTATAGTTAATCATAAACATAAAAACCAATACAACAGTTAATTGTAAAATATCACTTATAATGTTTAGTAAACCTGAAGAAAATACTTCATTTATAGTTTGAATATCCGAAGTAACTCTTGTTACTAAACTTCCGATTGGTGTATTATCAAAATACTTTAAACGAAATGATATCACATGTTTAAATAGTTTCTTTCTTAGGTCCAGCACAACGCTTTGACCTAACCAATTCGCCAAATATGCTTGAAAAAATTGCATTAAAGCATGAACAACTAAAAGGATTACTAAAAATATAATAATCTCCTTTAAACCTTCTTTATCTCCATTTTGAATATTATCATCTATAGCATATTTAATCAAAAGTGTTCTGACAGGAGCCATAAAGGAAAGTAAAATTGTAATTACACAGGTTGTAATAAAAGTACCTCTGTAAGGCGCTACAAAACTGAGCGTTCTTCTTAAAATTTTACTATTTATTGTTTTCCCTTCAATCTTACTCATCTGATATCGTAATCTCTTTTAACAAGGTTGTGGGATAATCAATTTCAGATAAGAATAAGCCACTTGCTGGAGCACTAAAGGCTGCCGACTTCCGATCCTCTGCCTCTATAATTTCCTTAAAATCAGTTACAGAAATCTTTCCTAAACCCACATCAATTATTGTCCCAACTATTGCTCTAACCATATTCCTTAAAAAACGATTCGCTTTAATATGTATAACTAATTCATCTACTGAATTTATCACTTCAAACTCCATTACATCACAAATATTTGTTTTCACATCTGTATGTAATTTCGAGAATGATGTGAAATCTGTATAGTGCAGTAACAAAGCTCCAGCTTCCTGCATTGCGGCAATATTTAATTCGTTATAATAACACCAAGTCTGATTGATCTGAAATGGATTTTTCGTTCTTGAAATATGGTACTTATACTTCCTTGCTGTTGCTGAAAACCTTGCATGAAAATCTTCATGAATCAAATACAACTCTTTAATTGCAATAGAACTTGGCAACATTGAATTCAACTTATAGCACAATTTTGAATTATTATATTGTACTGGCTCTGCGTCAAAATGCGCATAAAAATCAGATGCATGAACGCCTGTATCTGTTCTTCCACAACCCACAATATTTATTTTTGTTCCAAATATTTTAGACAAACAATTTTCGATAGATTCTTGTACAGATATCGCATTGGGTTGAATTTGCCAACCGTGAAATTCTGAGCCGTTGTATGCTAGCCTTAATAAATACCGCATTATAAAATTTGAAAATTTTTGAAACCTTTTAAACTTGCTGCCTCAATACTAATCTTAGAAACTTTAGAAAGCGGACTTCCTTTGTAACACCATTCTAAAAATAAATCGGTTTTCATTTGAGTTGTTTCAATTTCAATGTAAACACTTCCGTCTTCTTGATTTTGAACAAAACCTTTGATGCCATATTCAATGGCAGTTTGAAATGCAAAAGCTCGGTAACCAACCTTTTGCACTCTACCTAAAACTTTTATATTCAAATGGATATTCATCGTTTAAACAAATGTATTAATTTAGAAGCATAAAAGACTTACTCCTTTTCGATTTCAACTAACAAATGACAAAAATTTTAATCTTATCTGACACTCATTCCAATTTGGATGATCGAATCCTAAAGCATATTAAATCTGTAAATCAAGTTTGGCATGCTGGAGATATAGGATCATTAGAAACAATTGATAAAATTGTAGCACTGAAAACCGTGATCGGTGTACATGGAAATATTGATAATCATTTGATAAAAAGGGAATATCCATTAAATCAAGTTTTTACAATTAATGGAAAAAAAGTAGTTATTACACATATAGCAGGTTATCCAAAAAGATATCAGCCCAGAGCTATTGAATTAATCAAGCAAGAAAAACCTGACCTTTTTATATGTGGACATTCTCATATTTTGAAAATTATTTACGATAAACAATTTAAACATTTACATATTAACCCTGGTGCTATAGGAAACAAAGGTTTTCACACCGTTCAAACAGCAATAAAATTAACAATCACCAAATCAGGGGAATTTACAAATCTTGAAATTATAGAATTAACTTAAATTAAGTGCCTTTTGTAAAAAAGAGCGCTATGATTATCTAATCCTATCTACACTTCTCACTAAATTATCATCTTTCTTAATGGACTTAGCTGCTAAAAAGTTTAAAATCATCGAGAATGGCATTAAAAAAACAACAAATCCAATTGATAAATCAGCTTGATCTATTAATGTTAAATTCATATACGACCTAACCAAAAATACAATTTGAGCGAATCCTAACAAGCCAGCTCCATTCGCTAATTTCATTTGTAATTTTCTATTCTTAAAAACCACCATTGAAATAATGGACAACCCTCCAATTATAAATGACATCGCCATCGTTTTAGAGTCACCTCCGATTTGAAGGCCTTCCGCATTAAAAAGACCTTCCCCCGTGAGCTGCTTATCATTAAAAGTATAATAGGTCCCCAATGCAAATAATGCTTGAATTCCTGCTGCTAATATTAAATATATAGATTGTATCCGTTGAATCATAATAATTTAAATTTATACCTGCAAAATTAAAACATGTATATCAATTACAACAGAGATTAAGTTAGAAACAATCAACTTTTAAAAAAAATATTTAAATATTCTTATGAACAAGACAGAAAAATTCATATTATTGTAATATAATTATATTCCGAATTTTCGACCGGGATTTAGTACCAACTTTATTTTCACTTGACACAAGTTATTAATCAATTATATTTTAATGTATAGCATTTTGGATTTGAACAAAAAGCTAGTTGCTGATTTACGTGCAATCGCAGCTGCTTTAGGAACAGAAGGGCACGAGAAATTAAAAAAAGCCGACTTAATACAATTAATTATAAACACTCAATCGAATGAATCTTCTTCCGATGATTCCTCAGAAACCTCTGAAGAGCCTAAGAAAAAGAGGAAACGAATGCGAGTTCCGAAAGAAGATAATGAAGTAGAATTTACTCCTGCTCCAATTTTCACTCCTGAACCAACTCCCGCTCCTGAAATTAAAGAGGAAAAGGAATTAGTAGCAAAACAAGTTGAAGTTGAGGTTGATAAACCGATAGTCGAAGCAGAAGCTAAAGAAGGAAAAACAACTACTGAGAACACTGAAGCTTCCGATCCCCCAAAAAAGATGACTCCTTTAGAGAAATTTAATGCGGAAAGAAAGCTGAGAGAAGAGAAAAGGAAAAAACAACGCGAATTACGAAAGCAAAATCGTGATATCAAACAACCAGTATCTAGCGAACCAGCTGTAACTGGAACAACCGAACCAGTCGACAAACCTGCTCCCACTCAAAATCAGACCTCTACTCCTAGCCCAGCGCCTGAAGTACAAAACAAACCAAAACAAGAAAACACAGCCAAGAAAGAGCCGTTATTTAACTTTGATGGAATTATAGAAAGTGAAGGTGTTTTAGAAACTATGCCTGATGGTTATGGTTTTTTAAGATCATCCGATTATATGTACTTAACATCTCCTGATGATATTTATGTATCCCAAAATCAAATAAAAATATTTGGACTTAAAACAGGTGATACTGTTGTTGGGTCAATAAGACCTCCAAGAGAAGGAGAAAAATATTTCCCATTATTAAAAGTCACTGAAATTAATGGAAGAGAGCCAGATGTTGTTAGAGACAGAGTTCCCTTTGATTATTTAACACCACTTTTCCCGGAAGAAAAATTCACACTTGTTAAAGGAAAAAATCAATCACTATCCATGAGAATTTTGGATATGTTCGCTCCAATTGGAAAAGGACAAAGGGGATTGATAGTTGCTCAACCAAAAACAGGAAAAACAATGTTATTGAAGGAAGTAGCGAATGCGATTGCTGCAAATCATCCTGAAGTTTACATGATTGTTTTACTGATTGATGAACGTCCTGAAGAAGTGACAGATATGGCTAGATCCGTAAATGCAGAAGTTGTTGCTTCCACATTTGACGAACCAGCTGATAAACATGTAAAAGTTGCTAACCTTGTTTTAGATAAAGCGAAAAGAATGACGGAATGTGGTCATGATGTCGTTATCCTATTAGATTCTATTACACGTTTAGCAAGAGCATATAATACAGTTTCACCAGCTTCAGGAAAAGTACTTTCCGGAGGAGTTGATGCAAATGCATTACACAAACCAAAAAGATTCTTTGGAGCTGCCCGTAAGATTGAAAACGGAGGTTCTTTAACTATTCTTGCAACTGCTCTTGTTGATACAGGATCAAAAATGGATGAAGTTATTTTTGAAGAATTTAAAGGAACTGGTAACATGGAATTACAGTTGGATAGAAAGTTAGCGAACAAGCGTTTATATCCTGCTATTGATCTTAACCTTTCTTCTACAAGAAGAGATGATTTATTAATCCCTGAACATTCTATTAAAAGAATTTGGGCGCTTAGAAAATTCTTAGCTGACATGAATCCTCAAGAAGCTATGGAGTTCTTACAAGAAAGAGTTCGTCATACGCAAGATAACGATGAATTCTTAATGTCGATGAATCGCTAATACAATTTTGTAAAAATAATAGAGCATTAAGCGATTAGAGTGTAAATTTGCACTTTAATCGCTTTTTTATTTTACAGTATGAAAAAATTAAAATTAATACCAGCATTTACTTTTATACTACTATTTGTTTCCTATTACGGAATTTACAGTAATTACGCTGTTTCAGAAAAATTTGATAATCTAACAGTTCAAGATAAGATCACCTATTTAAGTTTGGAGGAGAATGATAAAATAAAGATCATTAGACTAGAACAAGATTCTGTAAGTGTAAAACCTGACTTTAGTGATTCTGCTAAAGTTATTTTAACTAATCTATCTAATGATAAATATATAGCTTTCCAAGGAATGAGTGAGCAAATAACTACTGTTAGTGAATATATTTTTTATGCAAAAAGATTTCTACTTCTGATATTTATTTTAGTAATGGCTTACGTTTCATACACTAAGAAGAACCAATTTAATATGGCTTTTCAAAAAATATTATTCGAAAACGTGATAAATGGAATCGTATTCACCTTGTTCTCTGCTGTTGCTTTTCTGCTTACACAGACCCTGAGAGGGAATTTTGGTTCTGCTTCGTATATGTTTCAAATGTTATTTGGAGACGCTATCGAAACCTTAAAATATAGTCTGATCTACTCTATATTGATTGCTATTCTCATATACTTCGACCCAAGAAATATCAATTGGAATCAAAAGAGATTAGCAAGAAAAAAGAAGAATGAAGAAAAACTATCTTAACTGTTTCTAAAAATGAATTTTTACTCTACTTATCTCCTACCTATCATATTATTTATCATAATGATTGGCATTGGAATGAGTGCGAGAATTAAAGATTTTAAAACCTTAGTTAAGTACCCAAAAGCGGCTATTATAGGTATTACTTCTCAAGTTGCATTGTTACCTGCCTTAGGATTTATTTTAGGGTTAGCGCTTAATTTATCACATATAGAAATGGTTGGGGTTTTATTAATCACGCTATGCCCATCAGGATCTGGTTCAAATATTATCAGTAAAATGGTTGGTGGTGATTTAGCGTTATCGGTTTCATTAACCACTATTAGTAGTATATTAAGTTTAATACTGTTGCCTTTAATTTTAAATAGTTATATACATGCACACCATGGGTCATTCACAGATGTACATTTACCAATTATAGAATCGTTAATTCAAATATTTTTAACGTCTGTACTTCCAGTCTCGATAGGATTATTAATAAGTGAAAAAAGACCTAATATTGTAGACATGGTAAAACCGATGCTAAAATGGTTGCTGCCAGGAATGTTGTTCGTTGTGTTTTGTTTAATTTTCGTCTTTGAAAGTGGCGAAAATAATATAGATCAAATGATTTATTTTTTCTTTATCGCTTTCGTTTTAAATATCTGCTCCATGCTTTTAGCATTTTCAGTTGCTAAAATCTTAAAAACCAACGAAAAACATGCACTATCAATCTCAATAGAAGGTGGTTTAAAAAATAGTGCGATTGGACTTTTTATTGCGCTTAACATTCTAAATTCTGAGGTTGTAGCTAATATATTAATCGCATATGGAATGGTTAGTTTTTACACTACTTTTTCACTAAGTTTTGGAATTAAAAAATTAACCATTAAATAATTTTGTAATGAAAGCGGCTTCCTTAAAAGAAATAAAAGAAGAATTAAACGTAAAATCTCCAAATGAACTACTAAATATTTGTTTACATTTTGCTAAATTCAAAAAAGAGAACAAAGAGCTTTTAACCTACCTATTATTTGAAGCTAATAACGAGAACAATTATATTGAAGAAGTTAAGTTGGATATTAAATCACAGTTTGAAACACTTAATCATACATCTTATTATTTAGCTCAAAAGAGTGTTAGAAAAGTACTAAAGAACTGTAAAAAACACATACGATATTCTAAAAAAACGCAGACAGAAATTGAAATTCTAATTTATTTTTGTGCCCAAGTTCTTGAAATATCTCAATTTTATTCTCACAATACTTCATTGCTGATAATATATTCTAAGCAAATAGAAATGGTAAGAAAAAAAATAAATACGCTTCATGAAGATTTACAATACGACTACAATTTGATGCTAGAAGATATTGAATACATTGATGGTGAGCGTTAATTGTTATAGCAAAGGACTTATAATTACTTAAATAAATCGCCTAAATCATTTCACTTCAGTATATTTACGCTCAATTTATTTTGTTATGAAATCATATGTTTACCGGATTTGGCCAGAAGCTGAAAAAAAACAGGGAATTTATCGTGATATCTTAATTCAAGAAGATAAAACAATGGAAGATTTCCATCATGCAATTTTAGATTCATACGGTTTAGCCGATGGAGAAATGGCTAGTTTTTTCACCTGCACTAAAGACTGGGATGAAGGTTTAGAGATTATGTTGGTTGATATGGGCACAATGGAGCATGAATCAGTTAACATATTAATGGAAGAGTTAACAATTGGACAATCAGTGGCGAACGACATTAAGTACTATTCATTTATGTACGATTTTCTTTTTCCTAAGCGATTCAAAATTGAACGTATTGCAGAAAATAAAGAAATAAAAGAAGACATTCCTGTATTACTTTCTGAAGTTGGCGAATATAAAATAGACGATAAATTATCAGGATTGAATGATATTGAAGAAATAAACTCACCTAAAAAAAATGATATTTTTGATGGTTTTGACGACTTCGATCATTTTGATGATAATGATGATGATGATCCTATATTTGAAAACATCGATGATCTTGATATTTAATAATCAAAAGCATGAGAACGAATGATGATTCCAAAATTCCTAACTCCAAACATTTAATTGTAATAGTTGGACCTACTGCAATTGGAAAAACATCATTAAGTATTGCACTGGCTAAACATTATAGTTGTGCGGTTTTAAGTGCTGATTCTAGACAGTTTTATAAAGAAATGGAAATCGGAACAGCTAAACCTACAGCAATAGAAATGGATGGCGTTCCACATCATTTCATAAATAATCTTTCGATTCACGATAGGTACACTGCTGGAATGTTTGAAATTGATGCCATTAAACTTTTAGATACTCTGTATAGAGAAAATGATGTCGCTATTTTAGTAGGTGGGTCGGGTTTATTTGTAGACGCGATTTGTAATGGATTTGACGACGTTCCTGGTAGTCAAAAAATAAGAGAAGAACTAATTAAAGAACTAGATACAATAGGAATAGAACCCCTACAACAAGAGTTAAAAGAAAAAGACCCTGAATATTATAATACATCAGATATTCAAAACTCAAGAAGGGTTCTTAGAGCTTTAGAAGTATTAAGAGTATCAGGAAATACTTTTTCGTCGTACAGAAACAAAACAGCCAAAAATCGTCCTTTTAACATTCACTTAATTGGACTAAACACTGATAGGTCAGTATTGTATGACCGAATAAATTTAAGAGTTGATTTGATGGTTAAAGCAGGCTTACTTGAAGAAGTTAAGCGCCTATTACCTCACCGATATTTATCGCCATTAAACACAGTTGGCTATAAAGAATTATATGATAATTTAGGCGATCAGCATTCTATAGATACTGCTATTTCAAAAATAAAACAAAATTCAAGAAAGTTTGCAAAACGCCAAGTTACATGGTTTAGAAGAAATGAAAAAACAAAATGGTTTGACATTAATTCCAATCAAGAAATTTTGGAATACCTACAAAAAAAATTAAAATAAAGTAAATAAGTCTTCTACTTTTTTATCAACTGTGCTTTCCAAAGGAATCACAGTTAGCTTCGAATTAATCACAGTGGATTTGATAAGTCCCAAAACATTCAATCCAACTGGTACTTTAGGAATTCGTTTTTTAATCTCATCAAGATCAGTTAAATCATGATTGAAAAATCCACATCCTTTATATTCACCATTTTGAATCCAAACTACCGAATATTCATCAATACTCCTTCCAACGTCTTTTACAAGAAAACTATCCCCTTTATATACTTTACTTTGAAGTGTATGTTTTAACCTTTGATTATAGCTATCTGCATCCTCATCTCTAACACAAGCTCCTTTACACATACCCTGGTACAATTGGCTGCATTCCAAATCAACATTTTCCAATCCTACCATTTTTGTACACAACCTACCTTTCCTAACTAATTCTTCTAAGAATATTTTAGCATCAGCTTGCTTAGAAAATTTTAAAAAGAAATCAGTTGATTGCTTAACTTTCCTGTCTATAACTAATCGATGGTAACCGTTTTGATCTGTATACTGTGTAATTCCAATATTAAAACTTGCAGGTTTTTTCAATTTATTAAAGGATGGTTTATACTCTTCAAGATACTTCGCGGCTTCCAACTCTGCAATGAGTTCAGATACTGTAATATCATAAGATATATTAGCAACTTCCATCACCAACTCACTTTCCTTATTTGCTCCATCAACAGATTTAAACTGCTTACCAATTTGCATCTTAATTTCCTTAGAAGCACCTACAAAAATCACAGATTTATCTTTGTTGTAAAAACGATACACCCCACAAACATTTGGTAAATCATTATAAACTTGTTCATCTAAATGCGGTGGTATTTTAGTTTCCTTATTTAAAGCTCTTAACTCGCTTTTTAAAACCTGTTCTCCTCCAGTTTTTAATAGGATTTCAAAAAGTTTAACCGTCACCTGAGTATCTGCCAATGCCCTATGCGCATTATCTAAATTAATACCAAGACTGAAACACAACTTACCTAAACTATAAGAATCCTTACCTGGGAGTACTTTTCTAGATAACCGAACGGTGCATAATTTCCTTCTTGTGAAATCAGCACCAAGTTGTGCAAATTCGTTTCTGATAACACCATAATCAAAACTTACATTATGCGCTACAAATATTCGCCCTTCTGTTAAATCCCAAATTTTTCTTGCAACATCTTTAAAGAAAGGCGCATTCTTAACCATATGATTATTGATACCCGTAAGTTCAGTAATTCGCTGAGGAATAAATGTCTCAGGATTAACGAGTGTTGAGTAACGTTCGATCTCTCGAACACCATTATGAATAATTATAGCAATTTCGGTAATACGGTTTTTGGTTCCATAACCGCCTGTTGTTTCTACATCTAAAATAGCAAATTCCATTGGTTACAAAAATAAGATGAATTTTTAGAACTAACATATAAAAATCTCGTACTATTTTCCGTGCGGAATATTTACAATTTAGTACTTATATTATTTATTAGCTTATCACTTTCATCAGGGAATAGTCCTTTTGTATTAATAGGTCATGTAGAATCTAAACAAGGTATTGTACTTCCTAACATTTACATACAAATCTGGAAAAATGGAGATGTAATCAATCAAACAAAGACTGATAATTTTGGCAATTATAAAATACCATTATTAAAAACTGGAGTTTGTAAAATAATCGCCGGCAATAAAAACAAGTACTTCCATCCTATTATCATAAAAGAGTTTGATTTTAACTCTACCCAAAAATTCAAACAAAATTTCAAATTATTAATTGATAAACAAGTTCTACAAAGAGAAACTACAAAGCTAAGAGAGTCTTATAATCATATGATAAAAAATTATAAAAACTTAAGTTACAAGAGGGCTTTTTTTAAACAATTCCCAGCATCAGGATATGAAACAGAGTTGTTTTTTAATAAAAACATATCGCACATAAACCTTAAAGTAGAGGCAAAAACTTATATGAATATAATATTTAAAAGACGTGTTGTTGGCTGGTCAGGATATATGGTGAAATTTATACGATACGGGCAAAAAACAAACATGAAAGTTGCTGGATCAATGACAAATAAATTCTATATTGGTGCATCTCAAATAATTAAGAATCATCCACTTGAACTTTTTAAAGAACTGAGTACTTCAAAAGATAAAAAAATTACTCAATTCTTCATTTGGTTGTTCTCTGGAAATGAATTTGGTGAAAAGGAACTTATTGGGGATTTTAAATTTTTATCCGAAAAATACAAAAGAGAATATCAATTGATGCTTTCCGCATTTGATAATCATCTAAACAGTAATTAAACTTGTTACACAGTCGAAATACCAATAAAAAAAATTAACTAACTTAAAATCAATGTAATAAAAATAATTTTTCATTTATTTTTTAAAACACCTCTAAACCTTTTTTAAAATACGTATCTTTGTCGCGGTGAATTGGCAGAGTGGTCGAATGCACTAGTCTTGAAAACTAGCGTGGGGCAACCCACCGGGGGTTCGAATCCCTCATTCACCGCGCTTCTAAGGGTCTGGAATTTATTTCAGGCCTTTTTTCTTTATATAGATAGAGGTAGCCCACTTTTCATTGTGTCAAATTTAGTATTGAGATATCAAGTTATTGTTTGTAATATTTACTGAAAGTCTCTAGAAATAAACAATACAACCTAACTAAAACAAATAACTTTCTTGCAATTAACAATATTCAGTCTTAACTTAAGATTATACTGCGCTACTAATATATCTGTTATAAGTCGTATGTTTGAAATTTTCAGACAATTACCGAAAAAGTTTTGTTTCCAAATAAGCATAGAATAAGTAAACTACTTTAAAAGAATATTACGATGAATAAATTAAAGTTTACAAAAGACAAAGGTTCGGACTTCTATAAAGAACTCAACGAAAAAATTGAGCAATATTTTTCGATAAAAAAAATCCCTAAAACAGGAAATAACATCATGGTATTTAAAATAATAATGTATTTCAGTCTTGATATATTATTTTATGGACTTATGATTACAAGTAATTCAATTTTTGAATTTTATATATTTTACTTATTAATGGGACTCTCTATTTTACTAACAGCATTTAACATTTCCCATGACGCTTCTCATGGAGTAGCTGTAAAAAGCAAGTATTGGAATAAAATTTTATTTTCTGTAAGTTTTAATCTCCAAGGAAATAACGCATATGTATGGGGTAAAAATCATAATGAATCTCATCATTTATATACTAATATTGAGGGAAGCGATATTGACGTTCTTAATAATCCAATTCTTCGTATGACTTCCTCCCAACCCCTGAAAGCCTTTCATAAATATCAGTACCTATATGCACCAATATTAAGTCTTCTGTATTCTATCAACTGGTTTTTTATTCGTGAGTTTTTAATGTTATTTAAAAAATCTAGTAGGACAATTACTATTAAAATGCCTTTAATTGAGGTAATAAAACTAATATTATTTAAGTTAATTTATATTGGCTACATGTTCATATTACCACTGTATATGTTGCCTTTTGGTTTTAATAATGTTCTTTTAGTTTTTATTCTGAATCACTTCATGGTTTCTATTATTTTCACAAGTGTGTTAGGTGTTTCTCATTTATCTGATTTTGTAGAACACCCTATTCCTGATAAAGAAGGGAAACTGCCTATTAGCTGGCCAACTTTACAAATGTGTACCTCTGTAGATTATCATGCCAAAAGCACTTTTTTGAATTGGACTTTAGGCGGGTTCAATGCACATGCCATGCACCATATATTACCAAACATAAGCCATGTTCACTATCTAAATATCCTTCCAATATTTATAGAAACAGCAAATAAACATGGTGTGAATTATATGAACATGTCTTATAGCGAAGCATATAGATCTTATTATAGATTCTTATATAAAATGGGACATCAACAAACCTTAAAACCGCTTTATTATGAAGGCAGAACATCGTAAAATACTAGCAGATAAATATCTATACAAAACTATATCCCAGCAAATAAATGCAACGCTAGATATGAACAAAAAAAAGGCTGATAAATACTTCATCCTCAAAGGTTTGTTTTATTTCACCTTCGCTGTATCAAGTTACATATCTATTTTCTTAATCACGAATCCTATATTATTCACACTGAACTTTATTTTATTTGGATTCATAGCTGTTTTACTTTGTTTCAATTTTGCACATGATCTCAGTCATCATACTATCTTCCGAAAACCTATTTGGAACAATATAGTTTTTGAGTTTATTTACACCTTAGTAGGAGCACATCCAGAAGCATGGAAAAATAGACATCTAAATTCTCACCATTTCGCACCAAATGTAAAGAATTTTGATACAGATTTAGCTATAACAGGATTAATTAGGGTACTACCCAATAGCAAGACGAAATGGTATCACAAATACCAACATTTATACGCCACATTTGCTTACATGTCGTATTCCTTTTATTGGGTTTTTATAAAAGATTTTATTGTACTTACAAAGTTTTCTCCTAAAAACGCCAAAGAACATATTAGATATTATTTGACATTCTTTTTTCTTAAATCGTTCTATATAATATATTTATTAGTCTTACCTATTTTCTTTGCACAACAATCAATTGGGACTGTTGCAATTGCTTTTCTTGCAATGCACATGACACAATCTATCTACACCCTCTTTACTTTTTTCATTACTCATCATGTAGCCAGTTCAAACTATCCAACTGCTAATAAGGAGGGACTCATTAATACATCATGGTTCATGAATCAAATAAAAAGCTCAAACGATTTTTATCCTTTTAGTACTATAGCTAACTTCATTTTTGGTGGAGTAAACAATCATATTGCGCATCATTTATTCCCTCATATCAGCCATTATCATTACCCAAAATTAAATCGAATATTGTATGACTTACTATTAGAAAATAACATTACACCCAATCAAACAACTTTCCTCGGTGGTATTATCTCACATTTAAAATTATTAAAAAAAAGAGGGTCACCAGCTTACTGAAAATAGCGCTGCAAGCCTAAAAGAATAATTAACACCTATTTTTATTTTGGGATTAAATGATGTGAAAATATTTCACTATTCCTATTTCTTCAATTCTGTTTTATTTTCAACTGACTTATTCTCAAAAATGGAAGATTTTTTTCAAAAAATTGAGTTTAAAAAGACAATATTAAAAGTGTTTTACCGCAATTATGTTGTAACCATAAAACGACAGATACAATAAGATTATTAAACAGATTGCCACTCATTTTTTACTCATCTAATATTTCGCAATATATCAGATTTATTAAACGCAAGCTAAGAAGGTTTCTATATACTTAAATTATAATCCACAACAATGTAAAGTCCAATATAATCGTATTTACACCCATGGTTTCATGGTTTTAGATATTTATTTACTATTATCTGCTAGTGTTTTTACTTCATATTTCAATTCTTCTATCAAAAAAGGGATTTGATATTTTATTTGTTTGAGAAGGTATGGCAATTGATCTAGATCATTTTCCGCTCTCGCTTTTACTTCTATTTTCAGTATATCATTTTTTAATTTGTCTCGAGCGACTAGCATGAAATTAGGTTTTACCCTATGGGCGATTGAGCTAAGTCTTTTCCAACTTTTATCCTTTAGCGCTTTCTCCATTAATTCCATATCTTTTGGGAGCTCTTCAATCAATAAGTAAATAGTACTAATCATTAATTCTACTTTACCATTCGTAAAGTCTTTCAAAATAGATATATCTGTTACTTTTTCCTGTTTAGGAGTAATGGAAGTTTTTTTTGAATTATTTTTAGTGAAAGAGTAAGTTTCATTTAATAGTCCTAAAATTTTACCGTAGAGCTTTAAAGGCTTAAAAGGTTTTGCTAGATAATCACTTGCACCAGCCTTTTTACACTTTTCTATTTCCCCTTCGATAACATAAGCTGTTAATGCCAATATTGGAATATTTTTCTTAGTCGATTTTATTTCAGTTCGGATATATTTCATTGCTTGGTAACCATCCATAATAGGCATTTGCATGTCCATCAAT
>MDTF01017263.1_pt1 | contig 15937 bp, 19 predicted proteins | sample 811191 | NCBI WGS metagenome assembly MDTF01 (sample SAMN05326649, study PRJNA326480) | marine metagenome | isolation source: seawater | place: Southern Ocean | collected 2011 | reverse complement strand
TCGAACTATGACTGATGATAAGTTTGATTATGGTTTTGCTGTTGATTGGATGAGAAAAGATTTAAAGATTGTAATTGAAGAGGCCAAAAAAAATGGTTCACCCGTTCCAACAACTGAGCTAATAGACAGTTATTACGCTAAAGTTCAGGAAATGGGTGGTAACCGTTGGGATAGTTCAAGTTTGATTGCACTTCTTAAAAAGAAAAAATAATATTAGTGACTGACACAGTTCCTTATTATGAGAATTTTATAGAGATCAAAAAAAAAATTTGGTTCATGTTAAATAATGCTGTGAAAGATAGAGGCTCCCCCTTTAGAATACCTGTTTTTATCTGTGGTAATCAAAATGATTTTGATGGAAGAATTGTAGTTATCAGGAAATCAGATGAAGCAAATAATCTTGTTCAATACCATAGCGATATTAGATCAGACAAGATTGCTAAATTAAAAGTTAATAAAAAGGCAGCTATGCTTTTTTATGACAAGGAAGAAAAAATACAAGTTAGATTAAAAGTAGAATGTGTAGTTAATCATGGCAATGAAGTGACAAAAGAATCTTGGTCTAAAACACAACATATATCACGAAAATGTTATCTGGTTGATAATGCACCTGGAACACAGTCTGATACCCCAACATCAGGATTAAAGCCTGAGCTTGATAATTTTGATTACTCAAAAGAGCAGAGTGAAGAAGGTTATAAAAACTTTACTGTTATTCAATGTAAAGTTAAATCTATTGAATGGCTTTATCTGGCAGCAAAAGGACATCGAAGAGCTAGATTTAATTTAGAAAATAATAAAGAACACTGGCTAATTCCATAATTAAAGTAGCCTTTACATCTCTAAAAATAAATGACGTAACCTCTGCTAATTTTTTAATATTTATTGGACCCAGATCATCAAGATATAGACTTAGAATAATTTTTCCAGTTATCTTGGTAATGTTTGGTATTTTCTAACACAGATTTTTTCTCTTCATCTGTTACTTCTCTAATAACTTTGCCTGGGAACCCGACTACTAAAGAATTATCTGGTATCTCTTTATTTTCAGTAATTAAAGTTTTTGCACCAATTATGCAATTTTTTCCAATCTTGGCGTTATTAAGTATTATGGCTCCAATTCCAATTAAACTGTTGTCTCCTATCGTGCATCCGTGAAGCATAACAAGATGTCCAATAGTTACATCTCTACCAACTTTTAAGGGGCAGCCCGGATCAGTGTGTAAAACACTTCCATCCTGAACATTTGAACCTTCACCAATGTGGATATTTTCAATATCTCCTCTTAAAACTACATTAAACCAAATACTGGTGTTTTTTTCCAATGTAACATCACCTATTATAGTGGCATTAGGTGCTACCCAATTTTCGCCAGAGTTTTGTGGTTTTTTATCTTTTAAATCGTAAAACATAATTTATATATTCTTACATTATGCCAGTTCAAACTCCAATATGTGATTTTGGTAAAAAAGCTTTACCCTTTAGATTAAAGTCTACAGAAAATAAAATTGTTTCTTTAAATGATATCAGAGGTGAAAATGGAACCTTAATAATGTTTATTTGTAATCACTGTCCTTATGTAAAAGCAATTACAAAAGACATTGTAGAGGATTGCAATGAATTAAAAAAAATTGGTATTAACTCTGTCGCTATATGCTCTAATGACTTTGTGAACTATCCGGAAGATTCATTTGAAAATATGGTGATATTTTCAAGAGAAAATCAATTTAACTTTTCTTATTTAATAGATGAGACACAGGAAATAGCTAAAGCTTACGATGCAGTTTGTACTCCAGATTTTTTTGGTTACAATAAAGACTTGAGTCTTCAATATAGAGGCCGAATAAGAGAGTTAAAAAAATTAATTCCTGTAAAAAATGGTGAAAGTGATTTACTTAAAGCTATGAAACTAGTTGTTAAAACTGGAAAAGGACCAGAAGTTCAAACTCCAAGTGCTGGTTGTAGCATAAAATGGAAGTATGATTAATGTATTTAATTGTAACTAGATCTTTTCCACCAGAGCTTGGAGGCATGCAAAGCTTAATGTGGGGTCTTTCAAACGAATTATCAAAAAACTTAATGATTAAAGTTTTTGCAGATTTTGAAAAAGGTCATAAAATATTTGATGAAAATGCCACATTTTCCATTGAAAGAGTTGGGGGGCCTAAATTACTTAGAAAATATAGAAAAGCATATTTGATTGACGAGTACATCAAGGAAAATAAAGTGTCAGGTGTGATCGCAGATCACTGGAAAAGTTTAGAGCATTTAAAAAATAATAAAAGAAAATATTGTTTAATTCATGGAAAAGAAATTAATCATAATAAGGGATCCAATATTAACAAACGTATCCTAAAAGTTTTAAATAATGTTGAAAAAATAATTGCAAACTCGGTATATACAAAAAATTTAGCAATAAATATTGGAGTTAATAAAGATAAAATCATTGTTATCAACCCAGGAATTGACCCCATAAAAGAATTAGAAATAAAATCATTTGATAAAGTTGAGAGTTTATTGAAAACAAAATCTCCAAGACTAATTACTGTTTCAAGATTTGATAAAAGAAAAAATCATGAAAAAATAGTAATGGCTTTAAGAAATCTAAAACAAATTTATCCTGATATTATCTATATTTGTATTGGCTATGGAGATGAAGAAGAAAATATAAAAAAACTTGTTAAGGAATTAGAGCTCGAAGCTCAAGTCATGTTTTTTAAAGATATAAGTATTGATTTAAAAAATGCCTTAATTGCACATTCAAACATATTTGTTATGCCCTCTATAATTCACAAATCTTCAGTTGAAGGATTTGGTATAGCTTATACGGAGGCAGCTCAATATGGAATTCCATCAATTGGTGGTAAAGACGGAGGTGCCTCTGATGCTATTGATCATTCAAAAACAGGATTGATTTGTGACGGAAATAATCTTGATGAAATTTATTCTTCTATTAACTCTATGTTAGAAAATAAAAAATATTTAGAATATGGAAAAAATTCCAAAGAATTTGTTACTAAATTTTATTGGTCTAATATTGTTGAACAATATAAAAAAATTTTAAGTTAATTCATGTATCCACTAAAATCAAAGGAGTCTATTGGTATATTATTTGGAATTCTTAGCTACTTATCTTTCTCAATTTTAGATGCTACACAAAAAACTCTAATATTATATCATTCTGTTTTTCAATTACTTCTTGTTAAGTATTTTTTTGTTTTATTTTTAAGCTTAATTGAGTCAAAAAGAAAAAAAAATTTTTTATTCTATAAATCAAAAAATATCAAATTACAGATACTCAGAAGCTTACTTTCTGTTATAGAATCAGGTTGTTTTGTTTTATCTTTTAAATACTTATCTTTAGCTAACGCTCATAGCATTGGATCGTTAGCGCCAGTAATAGTTGTTGCATTATCTAGTGTAATTTTAAAAGAGAGAGTGTCTATTAAAACTTGGTTGGCAATTTTTATTGGCTTTATAGGAGTCTTGATTATACTAAGGCCCACTTCATCAATCTTTGATCCAAAAGCTTTATTACCTTTAATTGCAGCATTTATGCTTGGATTATATCAGGTTGTAACTAAAAAAGTTTCCGAACATGATTCAAACGAAACATCGTTATTTTATACGTCTATCATTGGTATGTTAACCATGTTGGTACTATCATCTCATTTTTGGAGCCCAATAGCTGCCTCTTCATATGTTTTGTTTCTAGTCATTGGTATATTTTTTTCATTAGGTCTTTACCTTCAAATAATTGCTTTGAGTAAAGCGCGAGCAAGTATACTTCAACCTTTTCATTATACTTTAATTTTTTGGGCAATAATTTTTGGATATTTTTTTTATGATGATGTACCTGATTTATTTACTATTGTGGGGTCAATAATAATTACTTGCTCTGGTATTTTTGTTTTGAAACAAGACTTAAGGAATAGTTAAATTAATTTTGATACTATTAAATAACTTTAAGATAAAGCATAAGACAATTTTTCAAAAACTTTTTCAGCAGAAAGTTTTGTTAAGTCAGTAACTTGGATAGCTTTAAAATTATCTCTTTCGATACTCACTTTTTGTGCAGTTGTGTGCGCTCCAAACAAAGCTAATCCTTTTGAGTCTAGGTGAGCAGTCATATGGGCTGGCCCCGTATCATTTGCTACTACAAAAGAACTATCCCTTATTAACGAAGATAATTGAGAAATATTAATTGTTTTTCCATTGTCTAAAATGCACACAGCATTAATATTTGATGCTTCATTAATTTCATTGGGACCCGGTGCTAGAATGACCTTGTATAGGCTTTTAAATTTTTCATTAATCATTTTTATTAATTCATTATAGTAGGGCCATTTTTTTGTAGTTAAATGGGATGAGCAAAATGGAAAAAGAATAATATATTTATCTAATTTATAGTAATTTTTGATTTGAGATATATCTGATGAACTCCATTTGAAATCAGGAATCATTGTGTGTCTTGTATTAATTCCTGAATTTTTTAACTGATAATTAAATCTTTCTAATACAGAGTCTTTATCAAAATCTTTTTTTGTTGTACCAACCGGAAGTGTGGTTTCGGTTGAAGACCAGATAATTTTGGATGCATTTGGAAATAGTACTCTTTTATAAAAAGATGTTCTGCTAGAATTTTGAAGGTCGTAAACTTTAGAAAATTTATATTTTTTTATAGATCTCATTAAAGAATATAAATAAATAAAATTTAGTTTAGATTTTCGCTTGTCTAAAATTACATTCGAAATATGGTGGTTTTTTTTAAATAAATCAAAATAAGGGCTTGTAGTAAGAAGATGAACCTGAGCATCTTTATGATGCTCAGAAATATCTTGAATTGCCCCACAAGCTTGAGCTATATCACCCAAAGAACCATGTTTTATAATTAAAATATTAGACATTTTTTTATTAATTTAACGTAGTATAAATCTTTATGAATAAAATTCTAGTTGAAGTATCTGTAGGTGAGCTTTTAGACAAGATTTCTATTTTAGAAATCAAACAGGAAAAAATTAAAGACCCTAATAAGCTAAAATTTATAACAGATGAGCACTCAATACTAAAAGATCAATTAGATAAAAACGTAAAGTCTGATGAAAAACTTAACAATTTTTTTGATTCTCTAAAGGAAATTAATGCAAAACTTTGGGTAATTGAAGATGACAAAAGACAATGTGAAAAAGAAAAAAAATTTACAGAAAAATTTGTTAGAATCTCTAGAGATGTTCACTTTTTAAATGATGATCGAGCTAATATTAAATTAAAGATTAACAATTACACGGGGTCTAAAATAAAAGAAATAAAAGAATACACTAGCTATTAAAAACTCTAGGGAACCAATCTTTACGCATTTTATCACCTAATTTTAAATTTATTCCATCAAACGGTGGGGATGTTGGGCCACCTCTATCAGTATAACGAACATCCTCTCCTATAAATCTCATTGAAAATGCTCTTCTTGGTTTTAAAGTTTTATTTCCAGTTGAGCCATGAACGGTTTTAAAATTAAATAATACAGCATCACCCAAATTTAATTCAGGTATTAAAATATCATATTTAAGTTCTTTAATTTTTGGTAAATCCATAAACGAACTGTTATCTTTATACCATGATTTATTGTTAGACCATTTTGTGGGTCTTATTAGCTTTGGCCATTTATGTGATTTTAATATTAATTGAAGATTATTTTCTTTACTCACATCGTCTAATGGTATCCAAAAACTTCCAGTATCATTTCCATCCAAACAATAATAGGGCATATCTTGATGCCAGGGAGTTACCTTGTGAGTTCCTGGTTCTTTAAGAAAAATATGTTCATGAAAAATCTGAGATGACTTTGATAAAGTCGCCTCTGCAGCTATTTGTGCACCTAGTGAATTAAAAATACAGTTTTTAAATTCTTCAATTCTTTCCCAATTACAATAATCTTCAAAAAATCTACCCTCATCTTTTTCATAGATATTTTCTCTGCTGTGTTGACTTGGATTTTCTAAAACTTTTTTAAATCCACTTCTTAAAATCTCAATCCATTCTTTAAATATATTTCTAATAATTATTACACCAAGGTTTTGATAGTCATCAATTTGTTTTTTAGAGAGAAGCATGTTTATTTTATTGAAAACTATATTTTTTTTCTAGGTACCGTATTAAATTATGAATTAAAAAAGTCATAAAAAGATAAATGCCTCCCGCTACAATAAAAACTTCTATAGGCTTGAATGTTGTTGAAATTATATATTTAGCAACTCCTGTCAAATCCATTAAAGTTACAGTGCTAGCTAAAGACGTTCCCTTCATCATTAGAATTATTTCATTGCCATAAGCAGGTAGTGATTGTCTGATCGCTATTGGAATTTGAATTTTATAAAAAATAATTTTACTGGATATTCCTAAACTTTTACCAGCTTCAATAATACCTGGTCTAATTGTTTGAAATGCAGATCTCAAAATTTCCGATGTATAGGCGCCGGTATTAAGTGCAAATGCTATTATTGCACACCAATATGGTTCTTTTAAAATTATCCACAAAAATGTTGACCTTAAATACTCAATTTGCCCTAAACCAAAATAAATAATGAAAATTTGAACTAACAAAGGTGTTCCTCTAAAGACATAAGAGTACCCATAAGCAAATTTATTAATAAAAATATTCTTATTCATTCTTAAAATTGCAAAAAATAATCCTAAAAAAATTCCAATTATTAAAGAAACAGATAAAAGTTTTAATGTAACTAACGTAGCACTTAACAGCTTGGGGAAACTAACTATCATTAAATCAAAATCCACTAATACCCCCTGCTATACTTTGCTTCTAATTTATTGATTAATTTCATACTAAAATATGTAATAAATAAATATAGAACAGCAGCGAATGAGTAGAAAAATAATGGGTCTCTAGTTGAGCCTGCTGCAATGTAAGATTGTCTCATAATCTCAACTAAACCGGTAACTGAAATAAGAGAAGTATCTTTTAAAGTTATTTGCCAAACGTTACTTAAATTTGGAATAGCGAGCCTTAGCATCTGTGGTAAAATTATTTTATAATACTGAACAAACTTACTAACACCCAAAACTTTAGAGGCCTCAAACTGACCTTTATCAACAGATTGTATTGCTCCTCTAAAAACTTCAGTAGAATAAGCACCTGAAATAATTCCAATAGCTACTGAGCCTGTAACAAAAGCATTTATTTCAATGTATTCAAAATATCCAAAAATAGAGGCAACATACATGATCGCACTACTCCCTCCAAAAAAGAAAAGATATATTACAAGAAGTTCAGGGACACCACGAATAACTGTGGTGTAAAAGTTTCCTATTAAATTTAATGATTTGTATTTAGATAATTTTAATGGTGTAAATATTAATGCAAATATAAAGCCAATTAACATTGCTGTAATAGAGACAGCTACTGTCATTAAGGTTGCATAAAATAATTCATCACCCCAACCTGTTTTACCGAATGCTAGAAGTTCCATATAGATTGGCGACTATATATTATAGTCGCCAAATCTGAAATTAATTACATAGAAGCATCAAAACCAAAGTGTTTAATAGCCAGTCTGCTAATAATTCCTTGTTTTCTAGCTTTATCAATTGCTTTGTTGAAGTCTTTTAGAAGTTTGGCGTCTCTTACACCAATTGTACCTTCTCCACCTTGTCTAACTCCCACACCAACACCATTACCAAATGCACCGCCTGAAAAAGTTGGTCCAACTAATGTTACTGGTTTACCTGATTTGTCAGCATAATCTGTAAATGCAACCGCAGCAGCCAATGCAACATCACATCTACCAGCAGTTAAATCTAAGTTTACTTCATCTTGAGTTTTGTAGGTTCTAACTTTTACAGTTCCTACATCACCAGACTCTAAAAAGTTTTGGTGAATAGTTCCTGTTTGAGTGCAAACAGTTTTTCCAGCAAGTGCTCCTGTTATAGTTTTAAGAGCTTTTTTAACAGCAGATCCACCTAAAGTTAAATTAACACCTTCTGGTGTGTCTATGCTTTCCAAACTTGAACCTTTCATTACTGCAAGTGACGCTACTTCATCAGCATAACCTTGGGAAAAAGTAATTGTTTTTTGTCTTTCAGCTGTAATTGACATCCCAGCCATAATCGCATCAAACTTTCTCATTAACAAAGCAGGAATCATCCCATCCCAATCTTGTTCAACAATAGTACATTCATGTTTCATGATTGCACAAAGTTCTTTTGCTAGCTCCACCTCAAAACCAATAAGATTACCTGATGCATCTTTAGAGTTCCATGGAGGATAAGCTCCTTCAGTTCCAATTTTTATTTTGTCAGCGTAAACATTTCCGATGACTAATAAAGAAGCCAGAACTGTTAAAATAGTTTTTTTAAATATATTCATTATTTTCTCCTTTAATTTATGGCAATTATTTCACAAATTTAATAATTTAAAAGAAAAATTAATGATTTATTGACGAGGAGAAATTCCAAGAACAATCAAAACTAGGGATATAAACTCTAGATAATTTAGTATTTCCAAAATGATGGTTAAATACATTAAGCCAGCTATCAACTTGTCTTGGCTTTTTATCTTGGCTACCAACCTGAGCTGTAATTACCCCTTTTGGTTTAAGAATTCTTATCATAGAGTCCATATTTTTAGCAGCAAGATCTATGCAAAATTGATCATCATTAAGGTCTACAAAGATATGATCATAAGTGTCATCATTTGCTGATTTAATATTTTCAAATGCATCACCCCATAGACATTTTACAGAGTTTTTTTCAGTAGATTTTTTTCCAATGTCACCAAGATGTTTATTACAAACATCTACAACTTCAGGATCAAGCTCATACCAGTCTACAAAACTAAAATTTTTTGAAACACATTCTCTAGCAACACCACCATCACCACCACCAATAATAGCAGCTCTTTCATTGTTGGTATTTAAGTTAAGACCAGCACCTACAAATGTAGAGCTATATAAGTGCTCATCAGTTGCTGCTACTTGAATTTCACCATCTATAAATAGAGATTTACCAAACTGTTCTAATTCTAAAATCTCAATATGTTGACCAACTTTAGATTTAAAATCTTCAAGCACGTCGTTTACAACGTAAGACTTTTGTAAGCCAGGAGAACTATAAATATCATGATAAAGTGACTTGGTATCTCTGTTAAATTCTTTTTTTACTATTCTTTTATGAACAAATTCTTTTTTTATTATGTCTATCGCTACAGATGGACTAATTTTTCCACACGTAAAGAAGTCAAAACTAATAATTCCTTTTTCTGGAAATGTATGAAAACTAATATGACTTTCGGCTAGCAAAGCTAAGATTGTAAAACCCTGTGGTTCAAATTTATATTTAGAGATATTAAGAATTGTTACATCTGCTGCTTTAGCTATCTCATTTATGACTTTTTCAAATAATGAAGAATCATATTCTTTAGTTGTTCCGATAATGTCTAGAGTAATATGCTCACCAACTTTAGTCATTAGATATCCTTTTTGTAATTTTTTGCTTTGGATAAAACTTTTTTCATTTCAACTAAAGAAAGAATTTTAGGCTTACCCAATTTTAAGCTCGTTATATACTGCAAAGATATATTTTCAACCTCTTCAGCCAACTCAAATGCTTTTGACAAACTATCTTCAAATGCAATCTGTCCGTGATTAGCAATTAAGCAAGCTTTTCTACCATTTAAAGCATTTAAGATATTTTTTGATAAATTCCTTGTTCCAAAAGTTGCATATTTTGCACATTTGATATCGTATCCTCCAGCCATAGCCACCATGTAATGAAAAGATGGTATTGCTTTTTTATGAGCTGAAACAGCAGTAGCATTAGTTGAATGTGCATGCACGATAGCTTTCGCATCCTTTTTGTTTAAATATATGTCTTGATGAAATTTCCACTCAGAAGAAGGGATACCCTTTTTCTTATTAAATAACCCCTCTAAAGAAACAAAAACTATATCTTTATTTTTTAAGGAAGAATATTTTTTACCAGAAGGTGTAATTAAGAAGCCATCTTTATATCTTGCAGATATATTGCCAGATCTTAAAGCTGATAGTTTTTTGATATTAAGCATTTTAGAATACTTAATAATTTCTGATCTTAAACTTTTCATTTAAATAATGTTTTCAATCCTTCTGAAGAAGCTTCACAAACTCCCTTTTCAGTAATCAATCCAGTTACAAATTTTGCCGGTGTTACATCAAAAGCTAAATTCATTACTCTACTTTTTTTGGGATAAATTAAAATTTTTTTAATTTGATTGTTTTCATCAATACCTTCTATGTGAGTTAATTCCTCTGAATTTCTCTCCTCAATGGGAATATCCTTGGCGTCTTTAATATCCCAATCAATAGTTGAACTTGGAAGAGCAACATAAAATGGAACATTATTATCATGAGCCGCTAAAGCTTTAAGGTAAGTTCCTATTTTGTTGCAAACGTCACCATTAGATAAAGTTCTATCAGTTCCTACAATGCACATGTCAACTTCACCTCTTTGCATTAAAATTCCACCTGTATTATCAGCAATAATAGTATTTGGTATTTCTTCTTCGTTTAATTCATAAGAAGTTAAGTTTGCACCTTGATTTCTTGGTCTAGTTTCATCTACCCATACATGAACTGGAATACCTTTTTTATGCGCATGATAAATTGGTGATGTTGCGGTCCCCCAATTAATAGTAGCTAACCAACCAGCATTACAATGAGTTAAAATATTAACTGTATTTTTTTTCTTTTTATAAATTTCTTCAATTATTTTTAATCCATTTAAACCAATATTTTCACAAAACTTTTCATCTTCATCGCAAATTTCTTTAGCTTCTTTTAATGCGGCATTTAATGTTTTATCACTTTTAATTGTAGATAATTTTTTCAGCATTCGATCAACTGCCCATTTTAAATTTATAGCAGTAGGTCTCGATTGAATTAAATCTTCTGAACTTTCTTTAATAAAATCTGGATCATTATTTTCTTTTACAGCCAATGCAATTCCATAAGCTGCTGTCCCACCAATTAATGGAGCCCCTCTTACTTCCATAATTTTAATAGCATTTACTGCATCCTTAACCGTTTTAAGGTCTTTAATAATAAATTGATGAGGAAGTTTTGTTTGGTCAATAATTTTGACCACATCTTTTTCATACCAAATCGTTCTATATTTTTTACCTTCTATTTTCATTTTTTAAGAACTCTACCAGCAACTGTTTTTAATTTATCTATTGTTTTTTGTGTTATTTTTTCTGATGCTGTAATAATTGCTACATCTAAACAGTTGTTCGTAGGATCTTTCGGGTCGATGTAATTTTCAAAATTATTAATTAAATTTTTAATCATCACTTTTGCTTTACCAGCATTGTCCATCAATACCTTAATCACTTGTTGAACATCAACATTTTCATGATCTGGATGCCAACAATCAAAATCTGTTACCATTGATACTGAGGCATATCTGATCTCAGCCTCTCTTGCGAGTTTTGCCTCAGGCATATTTGTCATTCCAATTATATCTGCGTTCCATGATCTATACAGATTAGACTCTGCTAATGTTGAAAATTGAGGACCCTCCATTACAACATAGGTGCCATTTCTTTGATAATCTATATTAGATTTTTTTATTGCATCTTCACATGCGTTCATTAATCCATTTGAAGTTGGGTGCGCCATTGAAACGTGCGCAACAATTTCATCATCAAAAAATGTTTTAGATCTTGCAAAAGTTCTATCTATAAATTGGTCTACAATTACAAATTTTCCAGGTGGTAAACTTTCCTTAAGTGATCCTACAGCTGAAACTGAAACTATATCTGTAACACCTTGCTGTTTAAGTGCATCTATATTTGCCCTAAAATTAATATTTGAAGGAGAAACAAAATGACCTCTTCCATGCCTTGGAAGAAAATAAACTTCTTTGTTGTTATAATTTGTTTTTAAAATTTGATCAGATGGTTTGCCCCAGGGAGTATCTAAATCAAGTAATTCTCTGTCTTTAAATTCCTCAATATCATAAAGACCACTTCCGCCAATTATTGCTAATTTACTTGTTGTCATATTTAAAAAATTATTTATTTATACTTTTATATTTAACTATTATGAATTTAAAAGATTTTATTAGATCTATTCCTGATTATCCTAAAAAGGGTATTCTATTTCGTGATATTACAACCTTAATTAAAGATGAAAATGCCTTTGCTGAAACTATCAATCAAATAGTTGAAAGATCAAAAAAATTTAATTTTACAAAAATTGCTGCAATTGAGTCTAGGGGCTTTGTATTTGCATCAGCAGTTTCATATATTTTAAAAAAACCATTTATAATGCTTAGAAAAAAAAATAAATTGCCAGCAGATGTCTATTCTGTTGATTTTGCATTGGAATATGGAACGGCAACAATAGAAGTGCATAAAGACTCGATAAATTCAAATGACTCAGTATTAATTATTGATGACTTAATAGCAACAGGGGGCACAGCTGAAGCTGCTGCTAAATTAATTGAAATGTCAAAAGGTAAGGTAGCTGCTTTTGTCTTTGTTATTAATTTATTTGATTTAGGGGGATCTGATAATTTAGTTAATAATGACTATAAGGTTGAAAACTTAATAGAATTTCCTGGACACTAAAAATTATAATTTTAAAATTTAAAATGAGTCTATAATCAATTTTGTACTAGATAGCATAATCAAAAAATATAAAGTATTGTAAAAAAAATTTTCTTTAATTACCTTAAGAATTATATACCCAATATAAATTCCTATAACTGCTAATGGAAAAAGTATTATTGATTTTTGAAATGTTTCAAGGTTAATCATTGATAATTTTAAATAAAATGGAAGTTTAATTAAATTAATAAATGTAAAAAAAATTATTCTTGTTCCAACATAAATTTCTTTTTTCATTCTTAGGGGAAGTAGATAAATACTTGTAGGAGTTCCCCCTGCATGAACACAAAAACTTGTAAACCCTGCAATAGTTGAGCAAATAGCTCCTTTTATAAAATTTTTTTTTGATTGAGTTTTTTTATTTTTTTTAAATAAAAAATAATGTCCTGCAAACACAAAACCCATAAATCCAACAATAAATTTTAATAATTCTTCTGAAAAATAGGAAAAAGTTAATGAACCTATAAATATTCCAATAGCTGCAAAAGGCACTAGTAATTTTAAAGTGCTAAGATCAAATTCTTTTCTAAATCTGTACACAGCAATAAAATCTGAAAAAATAAGAATAGGTAAAATAATTGCTAATGCTTGAGTAAGAGGCATCACTATAGTCATTAAAGGAATAGAGATTAAGGCTATAGAGCCCCCTAAGCCAGATTTGGCTATACCAAATAAAACTATTGCGGGAACAACTGTAAAAAAAAAGAGTAAATTTATTTCCATTTTTCAATCGATTTTAATAATTTTGCTTCCAATGGACTAACAAGTTCCTGTAGCACAATCTTTTTTCCAGTTTTTTTCTTAAATAGCGTAAGTATTTTTTTGCTAATCCTTTTTTTTTAAAAAATAGGTTTACAAATATGTATTCTATTTCTCCAATGTCATTAAATCTATCAAAACTGATTGTTGTATTTTTATTTTTTATTGTAAAAACACCATCATTTTCGTTTAATAAATATTTCACAGTATTTAATTGATATATTTCAGCTATTAATTTTATGAGTTTTTATCATTAACATAAACCGAGACACCTCTTGTGTTTATATCTATATCAAATTTTTTATGTAAGGGAGGAAAAGCTCTTTGAGAGCAATCCAACCTATCACAAGTTCTGCATGATACACCTATTGGTATTTCTGTCTTTTTATCAGAAATATCTAAATTTTCTGTATATACGAATTCTTTTGCGTATTTAGCCTCACATCCCAATCCTATAGAAAGAATACTTTTAGATTGACCATATCTACCAACACCTTTTTCAACTGTTTTGGCAATACAGACATACTTTTCGCCATTTGTCATTTTACTAACTGCTGCCTGGATAACACCTGGTCTAGTAAAGGCAGAATAAACATTCCATCTTGGACAAGCGCCTCCATATCTTGGTATTTCAATTCCAGATAATGAAAATCTTTTTGAAATATTACCTGCTATATCTGTTCTAAGCATATGAAATGGAATACCCGGTAATTTAGGGTCCTGAAGACAGGTTACTCTATGCGCAACTTGCTCAAAAGAGGTAGCAAAAGTATTTTGCAAGAGTTCTAGATCATATTTTAATTTTTTACACTCTCTATGAAATAATTTATATGGCATTAGTATTGCAGCTCCACAATAATTTAATAAAGCAACTTGAGTAAGTCTTTTCGACTCATTAGATGGGAAGTTAAAATTAGATAAATACTTATCAATTTCTTTAGATGCTCCTTCTTGAGCTATCTGTGAAGCAGCATGCAATTTTTTTGTTTCTAATGTGTTATAATCACTTAACAAAAGTTCTTTTTTATTTTTATTATAAATTTTAGAAAAGGGTTTTTCATCTTCTGGAATTATGTCTTTAACAGTTATCGAATATTCAGATTTTAAATAATCACATAATGAAATATATCTTGTTCTACTATTAACTTCTATTTTTTCAAAAACTTTATCTGCAAACTCTTCAAGTTCAGGAAAATAATTTTTATTTTCCTGAAGAAAATCAGATATTACCTCTCCAGGAAATGATGTCTTTCTACTATCAATTTTTTTTCCAGAAATATCCTCAAGTTTATTAACTATATCCTGATTTTTCATTCTAAAATTATCACCCAACTTTATTAGTGCTTTAGCAATTTTGGGGTTAGTGTTTACTAGGTCTTTTACTTCAAGACCAAGTATGTCCAGATCTTCAAATAATTGATCGTCCAGAAGTTCGGAGATATCATTTTCCAGATTAACATCAGCTTTACTAGTTAAATCTGAAAGATCTACTCTTAATTCTTTACTGACTTTAACTAATAAATTACCATCAATATTTCTTTTTCCACTTTCAATTAAGTTTAGGTAGCTTGGAGAAATATTTATCTGTTCTGCAAATTTATTGGCCTGCAAACCTAACTGTCTTCTGTATACTTTTATCTTAGGGCCAATTTTTAAGTCTAATTTTTTTATATTTATATTTTTTGAAAATTTTGTTATTGCAATTTTTGAATTAACTAAATTAATTTCTTTTTCACTTGTAAGATCAGATAGTTCTATTCTCAGCTCATTACATATTTTAATTAATAAATCAGCATCAATATTTCTTTTTCCACTTTCAATTAAGTTTAGGTAACTTGGAGAAATATTTATCTGTTCAGCTAATTTTTTAGCTTGAAGGCCTAATTTTAGGCGAAAGTTTTTTATTTTATTGCCAATACTACTCTTTATACTCATATTTACCTTTATCTTGTAAATTTTGTAAATTTAAATTTACAAATAATTAACTCAATTTACAAGTAAAATTAGGCTTTTTTATATCATTTGTAAATTCTGTAAATTATAAACTTTTTATGGACAATAATAATAACAATAAACAAGAAAATTTAACTCAAATCATTACGCTAGAAGATCAAGCTCAATACAATAGCAAGGGTATTTATGTTAGAGATGATCACTGTGATTGGGGTTCAAGTGGTATGAATGAATTCACTAACGAATATAGTGAAAAAAATAATCCTCTTTAAAAAATTTTCTTAACTAAATAACTTAGAAAGACTTTATCTATGAGCTCCGAAGCAAAGGTGTCTTACGATTTAAAAAGATTTGCTGGTATCAAAAGAGACTATACTACTGAAGAAGTAGAAAGACTAAGAGGCTCGATAAAAATAGAATATTCTATGTGTAAGCATCAGTCAAAAAAGTTGTGGAATCTATTAAATTCAGAACCATACATAAATACCTTGGGGTCACTATCGGGTAATCATGCAATTCAACATGCTAAAGCTGGATTAAAAGCAATTTATTTAAGTGGATGGCAAG
>MDTF01008156.1_pt1 | contig 15939 bp, 12 predicted proteins | sample 811191 | NCBI WGS metagenome assembly MDTF01 (sample SAMN05326649, study PRJNA326480) | marine metagenome | isolation source: seawater | place: Southern Ocean | collected 2011 | reverse complement strand
TTTTTTGCGTACGTGGCGGAATTGGTAGACGCGTTAGGTTGAGGGCCTAATGACTTATTTTAGTTGTGGAAGTTCGAGTCTTCTCGTACGCACAAATTTATTTATGTGAAAATCTATTTCAATTATCATTTCTAATTTACCTGCCTAATATTCAATGTTTAACCTACAAATAATAATGATTTTATATTGCTAATAGCTGTAATTTATGCTATAATATCATTAATTATTTAAAAAAAATGTTGGATAATATTTCTAAAATTTAATAATTAGAAATATATATTTTATATATTATGTGTATCTAACTCTAAATATTAAATTAGTTGATTAAAAAAATTTTAATTTATTCTTCAATATTAATTGTATTTATATTCATTTTCAATTCTTTAAAGTTGGAAAAGTTAACCAATCATCAAATTGAAAAAATTAATTTTAAAAACAACAACAATTTAATTGAAAATAATGCGTATTGGAGGTCTAGTAATGACTCAGTTTACAATGAAATTATTAAAGTAAGTGAAAGTAATTATTTATCATCAAAAGAAAATAAAGAAAAAATTATTCCCCCTTCTTGGACATATCTTTATAAGAAAATAACAAAACATGATAAGAACAAATTAGAACACATTTATAAACTTTTAGATAGTATAAATTATAAAAACAATTTTACCAGAAACGAATTTGCAGATTTGATTGTAACTTTTGTTCAAAGTATTCCTTATAATTTATTAGTTCAAAGTAGCTGTGAAGATGCTTCTAAAAACATTTCTGTAAAGAAAATGATTGATAGTGGAATAATTTGTGATGGATTTGTTTATGCAGGCTTATATACACCAGCAGAGTTTATGACTAATTATAAAGGAGATTGTGACACAAGAACACTGTTTTTATACACTATTATGTCAGATTATGATTTCGATGTCGTAATATTAAATAGTGATTTATATTCCCACTCAATAATTGGCGTTAGCTTACCTGCATCCGGAAATTACATTTCACATAGAGGTAAAAAATATTACACTTGGGAAACAACTAACAAAGGGTGGAAATTAGGGAATTTACCACCCGCTTATATCAACTTAAAATATTGGAATGTTGTTTTATCAAAATATATATAATTTAAAAATAAAAGAAATGGATAATAATTTAATTAATTATGCTTTACTCGAACTTTTTATCTCAATTATAATTGGGGTAATTTTACTCTTCTTAACATATAGAATTATTGAAAGAATATTTATAAAGAAACACAATATTCAATACAATAATATTGCAGTATCTGTATTTTCATCTTCAATTTTATTTTCAGTTGCATACCTTATAAATGGAATAAAATCTCCTATTATAAATTCACTAAGAATGATTCAAAACCAAGCTAATTACGACGGTAATATAGTACTAGATGGATTTAAATATACAGGTATATTTATGTTTATTGTTATAATAACAATTATTATAGTTATTGTAACAGCAATATATTTGTACACAACAATGACAAAAAGTGTAAATGAATTTAAGGAAATTAAAGACGGTAATATCGCTGTAAGTCTAATTGTTGGAGTGATAGTGATTTCAATATCTATTATGGTGAAAGATAGCTTATACTTTCTTCTTGAAACATTTGTTCCTTACCCTGAAGTAATTAATATTTATTAAAATGTACCAGAAGATTAAATATATAGAAATATGTGTGTTTTTAATAGCCATTAATCTAAATACGTTCTCACAATCAGAATATGATTACCAAAAAAGGTATGAAGAAGTTTCTAGGGTTGATAATAAGATTACAATTGAAAATAAAAAATTTAGAATCATTATCAAGAAAGGTAAAACTAAAGTTAATGTTAGAAATACATTTAAAATAGAAAAAAGTAAAGTAATAGCTCAAGTAAATGAAAATGAGGTATATAACTGTTCTAAGATAGCTAATTTTAATAATGATATATATATCACAAGCAATGATTTCAACTCTAATAATTATACTTTAAATGGAATCAAAAAATATGAAGCAAATACAAAATTCATTAAAGGTCTTAAATTAAACAACATATTTATCTATAATAATGGAGACATCCAAGCAGATTTAAATTACAACGTAAACGGCAAAAAAGAAACTTATAACCTAAGAATACCAAAGAGATTTATAGAAAAAAAATCTAGTAGTAAATGGTATTATATTGATCTAATAGAAGGTTGGGTTCTTTCCGATTTTAGCGATATATATAATTAATAATATCAGTTAGCTGGGTAAAGTTGATTTTGGTACAGTTCTGTTATATCATATGACGAAAGTGAAGTGTCAAAGAAAATAACATCATCAAATACAACTCCATTAGAACCTATCATTAATATAGATGCATCGTAAGGCTCAGAATAGTTAATTTTTCTTTGCCCTACCTTAATTCCATTAGTATAAAGACTGAAGTTACCATTATCTAAAACAATAGCATAATGATTCCAAGCAGTGCCGTTTGTACTAGCATCAAACTTATCGTTAGTAGTATTATAGCCAAAATATTTTCCTGGGGAATTGGTGTTTAAAATTAATGATTGATTATCAGAATTATAGTTAATAGATCCTGAAAGTCGAAAATACTGAGATGAAGTAGAGCCTAAAGAAAATAAATCAGTATCTCTACCTCTTAAAAAATTCGGAGTCTGACACCAAAAAGAAATAGTAAACTGACCCATTCCTTTAAATAATCTCCAGCCTGAAGATAATGATTGTATTTTACTGTAACGAAAAGCAGAATTAGGATTTTCAAATCTATCATCGATATTACCATCATCAAAAGTATAATACCCAGTGACATTACTTTTATAAGAACCAATTGAATTATAAAATTTCTCACCTGTGTTATTTCTAGACTTTTTAATAGAATTACTAGTATTTTCTTTACTTTTGTCAGCTTTATTTATCAGTTTTAGCTGTGAACCAAAAACCCAGCCTGTTTGGTTATTAAACTGAATTTTATACCAGTCGTTAGTTTTTCCACTAATTGTTGATTTACAACATTTACCTAAAATTAAAACATTTTTACCATTATTTAAATATGCAATAACATCTCCATTATTGGGGCTAGATCTAATCCAAATATTATCACCGATAATCATTGCTTCTTTTTGTGCGTTTTCCTGTTCTTTTATTGGTGATTTTTTTTTAATTTTCTTTTTATAAAATCTAGAGTTATTAGTCTTGTATGTAGAATTATTATTAATTAAAGTAAAAGAGGTCAAGTTTTTTAATTCCTTTTCTGTAAAAATTAATTCAAATTCATGTTTTCCAGAGTATGTGTTTGCTGAAGGGTCATAAATAGTCGCAAGCTGAAGATCTTCAATGTCATCTACAATATTATCTTCATACAACTCTACATCACCGTTCTTTTTGTAAATGCCATAACTTGTATTAGTAGGAGTATAACCATCACTCATGCCAACATTAGAAAATGAAGTTTTATATTGATCTTTTGTAATATGATAACCTAGATCGCTTGAATCAGATTTTTCTATTGGATCTGATAATACTAAACCTCCGATGGAAACCGTAGTTGATTTAATTCCATCTAGGGTTGAGTTTTGATATGCTTCCAAGCTGTTATCATATTTAAGTATTGATGGAAATTTAGATTTATTATTATAATCAAGAGAGAAATTATACGCATAAAAATTTAGCCCAGCTAACAGATCAAATATCATCTGTTTAGATTTTAACGATCTTAAATAAATATTTCCAAACTTATAATATGTCTTACCCAGTTTAATGTAATCAATCACTTCATCATTACTCATGCCAACATTAGATAGAGTGTTATATAAAACATCTTCAAAATTTCTGAAGTTGTCATTAAGCTTCCAATCTACCTTAAATTTAATAATTAATTTTGTTTTATCATCTTTAGTATATACTGGATCAGATGATTCAAGAGAAAAATCAATAGAACTTCTAATAAATTTATTTAAATTCTCACATAGTATAATTATAGATTTTTCTTCTGCAGATTTGTTAGTTTCATAAATTTTTAGATTCCTACTGAATGAATTAACATCCAAAATTATTTTAGAACCTGTTGATTTTGTATAATTTTTTAATTGAGATGGGTTAACTGTAGCTTCTAATAATATAGAATAAGATTTATCTGGAAGAATATCTGTGGTAATAACTCTAAAAGAGTCAATATTACCTCTTACAGTAGAGACTATATCATCACTTTCTAAAACATCATTTTTAATTTTAGTACTTGAGGACATAAATATTCCGTAGGTTTCTTCAAGCGCAGATCTGAGTGCGTTATCTCTAGCCTCTTTAACAGAAGATCCCAATCCTGTAGATTTAATAGTGATTAATCTAGATGTATTCTTATAATCATTTTCTGAAACATATTTAGTTTCGTTATATTTTTTATTAACATCTTTAAATTGATTTTCTCGCTCAACTCTAAACATATCATTAAAAGATTGGATCTTTGCATTTTTTAAAACATCATTTTTAAATATTTCTATAATACTAGTACTGTTTTCATGCTTAACAAGATCAATTGAAGAATAACTAAACTTGTTACCTATAGAAATAGTCAAATTCTTATTTGACTTGTCTAAATTAAAATTCCTAGAATTTATATAGTAATTAGATTCATTCACAGACTCCTCAATTAAATTAGGCATATAAGTAAAGGCTTTGTAATTTTCGTCTTTGTTTTTTTTAAAATCAATTTTATAAAATCTATTTTTGAAATAAGATTTATTTGAGAAGATTAATTGAACAAAGTTGGATAAATTTAAATCCAACTTAGTAATTACATCGTCTATTTCTAAAATAAATTTCTGAAATTTTGGAGAAATCTTGTCTGAATCATTAAGTAATCTATTATATAAATTTATAATTGTATAAAAATCAGTCTTTTTATTTTCTATTTCAGTAATATCAAAAATGTATTTTCCCTTATAATAAACTTTAAGATTTTTAATAGAAATATTCTCTATAGATTTTGCAAACCTTTTATCAACTATTTTTTTTAAATTTCTTTCCCATTTTTTATTTACAATTAAAACTCCTCTTTTATAAGTCCATAAGCGATTATCTTTATTAGCTATAAAATAACTGTATATGTTTCTTTGAGTTTCACTAAAATTAGTTTTTAAATTTTTAATTTCCTTGTAGTCATTAATAAACTTAAATAGCGATGATGTCGATTTAGATTTTAAGTCTGTTAAAATACTATTATCTAATTCTAAAAGTAATAGTTCATCGAGATACCTAAAAATTAGAAAATAATTAAATAAAGTATTATTTCTTGACTTTAAAGCTGTGCCATCAATAAAGGTTTCAAAGAAAAATTTATTTTTTTCTCTTAACAATTCACTATTGTTATCATCTAGGTGATATAAACCTTCAAAATTATTAAAAATAGAGTCTAATTCTTCGATATGAACTGATTTAATATTTGGAACAAAGATGTTGTTATCTAAAGTATTTATATTTTTAGAAACAATAGTTGTTTTTTCTGATTTAGCTGTATTAGAAAAAGATGTTGCGATGCTAGAATTATTTTCATCTATAATTTGCTTTTGAAGTTTTTTGTAGGCTGAAATATTTTCACTTTTCCATTTTGTCCATTTAGCACCTTCTTTATGAAAACCATTGGATCTAGATAACCAAGTATTATCTAACTTACTTTTATTAAATTCAACTAATATTTTATCTATAAAAAGTAAAGTTTTATCAAAATCTTTAATTTGATTTGAAGCTGTAATTATCATTTGGTAAAGAACAACTAGTTCAGTACCATTATAATTAGGGTTTTTGATTAAAAATTTTCCTGAGTCAACTAAAAATTTGTCGTAATCATTATTATTGTATGTCTTTATTAAAGAAGACATCTTTAGATACTTTGTCTGCGCAAAAGAGATGTTAACTACAAAATTAAAAAGTAGTAAAAAAAAAAGATTTCGTAAAAACATAAAATTAAATTATTTAGAAGTCTTCTCCATCTAGAGACTCCGATTCTAAGTACTTACTCTTTTTAGTATTATTCTCTTTACTCTTATTATTATTTGGATTAGAGGAATTGAAATTAAGATTATTACTTTTCGAAAGTATTACAATACTACCAACAACTAAATTATTAGAAACTGGATGAATACCCTTCCAGTTTTTTAAATTAGTAGAAGTCATGTCAACAGTAGATTTCTTAGAATTAATAAGAGTTGTAAATTGATCTTCAGAAAAGTAATCATAAGATCCGTCCATATATGAAATATCAGATTCAGATAGATTTCTTATTTCTTTTGAAACAATATCTTCAGCTAAAAAGTTTTTCATATTATTAACAGCATCAAGTCTTGCTTTTCTATAACCACTTTGAACTAATCTAGATTGGTTTTTTTCAACTTTTCTTACAGATGCTTGTCCAAAACCTAATAAAAATCTATTTCCATTTTCATCACAAAAAACTTGAGCTCCTAATTTTGATATTAACTTTTCTGGTTTTGTAGCTATTAATTTTTTTATAGTCTTAGAATTGAAAACTTCTTTTGAAGCACCCAAATATTCTTGGTTTGCTGCCTGCGCTTGTTGATCAGGTGAATATTTAACACATACTGCAATTTGGTAATCATTTCTACCAATCTCTCCTTCAACAATCTTAATTACAGAAACACCTTTTATCATTTCAGCTACGTAAGATGATGTTAAATTCTTAAATGAATCATCAAACATTTTTTCTTTTTGAGATTGGTTATATTGAGCTAATTCAGCATTGTTTGCTCCTAATTCAGTTAAAGCTTTATCCAAAGATTTATCTGCTATTGCTTTAATCTTGTCTAAATAAGATGCTTTGCTGATAGAATTAGGGTCTTCACCACCAGTTCCATAATTTTCAAAGGAACTAAAAGATCTACCACTTGTAATAGCTTCACTTTTCATTTGCAAAATTGACATTTTTGCTATTAACTCTGCCTTAGCAAATGCAATATTTCTAGATGTGATAAAACCAGGCTTATTTGATGGAACTGAAACGGACTGAGCTACAATCTTATATATACTTCCATCTTCATTAATTATATTAATTGATTTACCATCTTTCAATAATTTTGCTTGGACAGATTCTTGTAACTTATCCATTGGTTCATCAATAATTTCAGAGTTATCAGAAGGGCTCATATCTTCCTTTACCACAAAGTGACTAACAGCCTTTACATTTAATGCTTTAGATGAAGGCATACTTGACTCTGACTTAATATTATTGGGGCTTGAATCATCTTTTTTACTACCCTCAGAACAGGCAACAAAAAATAATGACATAATTGGAATTAGATACTTAATTTTCATAATAATAGTTTTTTTAGTTAATTAAAGTTCTTGAAATAATACATAAACAAGTGTAGAATTATCAGATGACTTAAAAGCAGTTAATGTTTGCATTCCAGATATAAACCCAAAGAGATTACTGCTAATCTCAGAGCTGTAAGATTCAAAGTAATCTACATTATCATTGTCTACTTTTTCACTAATTTTAACAACTTCACTAGATGTTAGTTCTGTTTTGTTTACTAATGACGAAATTTGATTTTGTGCTTTAAGTTTAGCAATTCTGTTAGTGATTGAATTAGATTTTGATTTTCTTACCGCAGAAATGCCTACTCCAATCATATAATTACAATCATTAATTTTTATATATCTGGCTCCCTCAAAAGGAACGTCAGAGTATTGGTTTTTTACATAAGATAATAACTTGGATTCAGAATCAATATCACATTTAGTTGTTTTGTCGTATGGATCTACTAAGTTTGCATAGTCCTGATCTTGAAGTAAAATATTCTTTTCATCTCCTTTACACCCAAGTAAAAGAAAAAATACTAATATTACGAGAAATCTATTCATATTCTAAATTTAATCATTTTTTATTTAATTCCTCTAATTCCTCTAATTCTCTAGCTTTAGATAATGCAGTAGCTACTAAACCAGCCGGAACAGTAACCAGACCTACTCCAATCATAAGTACAAAGAAAGTAAACATCTTACCTCCTATTGTTATCGGATAAACATCTCCATATCCAACAGTGGTTAATGTAACAATAGACCACCAAGCACTATGGAAAACTGATTGGAAAACTTCTGGTTGTGCCTGATGCTCAAAATAATAAATACCCGCAGAGGAAAGAAATATTAAAATTAGAGTTACAACTAAAAATAAAATTATTTCTTCTCTAACAATATTAGCAGCTGTACCAAACCGATCAAGGGCCTTATTGTATCTTATTAGTTTTAATACTCTAAATATTCTAAATATTCTAAATGCTCTTACAAATCTTAAATCAACAACACCTCTTAAATAGAATGGTATTATAGCTAAAAAATCAATAATTCCATAAAAACTAAAAATATAATCAAAAGGATTTTTGGCAACATATACCCTAAAAACATACTCAATAGAGAAAATAACAACGCAGAATAATTCAAAATGATTTAAAAAATCTTCTAAAAAAGGGGAATTACTTGGAAGTGTATCTACTGCAAAGGCAATAAGAGATAAAAGGATTAGAATTTGAATAAAATAATCAAAAATTTTTCCCACAGGAGATTCATGATCTTCTACAATTATATATAGTTTTTCTTTAAAGGTCATTTCTTGTTATCTTTTAGGATTTTCTTACATTTTTTAATTTCATCTTTATATTCTTCAGAGTATTTAGATTTTAGCATCTTGTCAATAGCATCTTTTAATTTGGGGATTGCCTTTTGTAAATCAAATTTACTTAAAACACGAGCTGATTGTGAATTTTGTTTTAGTATTTCCTTTTCTTTTCTGTCAATTGAAGAGGCTTTTAAATATTTCATAGATTCCTCAAAAAACTTGTAACTTTCTTCAAATTCGCCAATATGATTAAGGCAAAAAGCATATGTATGAAGTGAATGATAATAATAAGCAGCATCAGAACTAGCTAAATCTAAAGCAATCTTAGCATATTCTTTTATTTTTTTATAATTTTTTTTATCAAACTCTATGATATCTAGAGCTAAATTATTGTAAGCCGTTCTAAAAATTGTATAATCTTCCTTTTTTACCAATTTTTTTTGAATAGATATTCTTTTTTCACTCCATTTTATAGATTCTTTTCCTTTCCCATTTAGTCGAAGTGCATCTCCATAGTCTTTGCATGCGTGTGCATAATCATGACTTTTATTATTTTCATTTTTGTTAATAATATCTAACTGTAATTTACATTCAATTAACATTTGCTTAAAATCACCAACTGATTTTAAATAATTAATTTTAAACTCAAAAAATTTCAAAATAAAATCATTATAAGTATTTGAAGTAAATCTTTTAACAAAATAAGATTTAATATCTTCAAAATACCTTTGAGCTAAATCCTTATTATCCTTTATAAATAAATCTCTACAAAATACACTTAAAATGAGCATCTTTAATTCGATTTCTTTTCTTATAAAATTTCTATTATTTTCGAATAGATGAATAAATTCGTTAAATAACTTAATTGCATCATTACTCTTGTACAACTGATTTGATAGAAAAACTATATAAGAATCTAAAAATTGAAATGTCAATTCTAAATTATTAAAATTAACTACTTTTTCTTTCAATGATAAATATTCATTCTCTATTTCTTTAATTGAAGGCTCTGGATATTTATCGGACCATGTATTATTAAATTTAGATTTTATAAAATTTCTTTTTTCTTCAATTTTTAGAATTTCTACTTTAAATTTGTAAAATTCAATATCTGCGCTCTGTTTCAAATTATCTAAAGTTTCATCAAAACCCTCAAACATTTTTGATCTGTTTTTGTGACCCATATCCCACTTTAGAGCTAATTCAAATAACACCAATTCTTTATACTTTTCATAAATAGGTGAGATCAAAAAATTAAACTCCTCTTTAGAAAGTCTACTAGTATTAAAATATATGCATGAAATTAAAATCAATTCTTTTTCAAAATCATCATTTGAAAAAATCTTTAATAATTTATTATTCTCCTCAGTATTATTATAACTGTGTATTTTTTTAATTTCTTTCCAGCAAATGTTATCATCTTGATCAGGGTCAGAAACAACAGAAAGAACATTCAAAATAAATGAAATATTTTTAAGCCCCTTACTCTCTAAAAAATCAGAAAAAGCCCTTATTTTATCAAACTCTCTTTTTGTAATTAGTCTTATAGATATTTCAATAATTAATCTCTGTAGTTTTTCTTTGTAACTGTTATTTGCAATTAAAGTTGCTAACCTCCTTGAAACCTTTAACAATTCCTCTACAGAAAACTTATAAGGATTGTCAATTATATCTTTTTGAAGTGAAACATATCTTTTATTGTATTCTATTACAATTTGCTTATCACCCTTATCTTTATTAGAAATGTTAAAATAAGATTTAATTGCACTTACTATCCTTTTATCCTCAAACTTATACATGTTGTCCTCTGCAGATAAATCCTCAAGTAAATTATCCTTGACCGCCTTTTCTAAAAAGGATAATATATCTAAAAGTTCAAATCCCCAAACACTTGCAAGAATTTCAGCATCAAACCTATTCCCTATAATTGCTGCACTTTCTAAAAGTCTTTGCCATTTTTCATCATAAGTGTCAAAAACAGAATGATAGTATTTATCAACCTCATTGGAATTAGGAAGGTCATCTTCATTTAACGTTCTTGTTAGCAGGTAACCATCAGGAGAATATTTTAAGGTTGTATCCTCTATCCATCCTTCAATTGTTTTTCTAATATATAAAGGAGTTAAAACAAACTTTACATCGTCTTCAGATAATTTATTGTTAAATAAATTATTAATCTGGTTCATAGAATAAGATTGAATCTTGAAAGCATTATCTTGATCACTTAGATATTTAATAAAATCTTTTAATTTTACGCTTTTTTTAAAATCATATAATTCATCAACATCAAATGGTGTATCCTCTTTTTCTTTTATTTCAACTAAATCTTTTCTAAGCTTAAATTCGTTAACCCCTCGATAATCAGAGTTATTTCCGTTTCTTATGGTTAAAACAATACAAATACTTTTTCTAAGGAATTCATTATTATTAACTAATTGAATAAAATGTTTTAAAAATGAATAAGTTTCAGGATCAATCCAATGTAAATCCTCAAGAACAAAAACCATTTTTTTATCTACATTCTCTAGTTTATCAATAATCTCAATACAGGTTTCGGTCATTGACTTTTGTTGATCCCTTTCAAAATTAGTTATGATATCTGTATTAACTCCTACTATACCAGCAGCCGCAACAGTTGAATCCTTTAGTGATTCTATATCATCTCCTCTATTTGAAAATTTATCAATTTTTAATAATTCGCCAAAAGCTTCTAAAAAGGGTTCAAAAGAAACAGCTCCTTCATCTTGAATTTCATCACAATCTCCATAGTAATAGTCCCAATCTTTATTTTTCTTGAATAATTTTTTTGCTCTTTCCAAAGAAACTGTTTTCCCAATACCCATTGGAGCTGCGAGAATCATGATATTCAAGCTATCATCATCCATGCTGGTTTTAATTTTTTTGTATATTTTTTCTTCAGGATCGATTACTTGGTGAACGAATATTTGATCTTCAATAAGATTCTGTTTCGATGATAGTTTTTCTTTTTTAAGATTATTTTTTATAATTCTTTTATCTAATAATTCATTTATTAATGCTAATCCAATAGATATAACCAATCCATAAAAGAGGTTTATAAAAGTAAGATCAGAGAGAATGAAAATATTTAAAGCAAATAGTGCTAAAACTCCCATTAATAAGCCAGTAGTAGCTTGTGTCTTTAAGTTTTTATGAATTGAATTTGCTGTAAACTGATAATAAGATCTTGATAAAAGCCATGAAACAGAAAAAGTAACGAGAATTAAAAGCAAATGTTCTACTCTAGGAATAGAATTAAACTTTATAATGTAAAATATGAAAATTGGAAAATATGTGGTATATAAGGAGGTATTAAAAAATAAACGATAACCCTTTATTGTATGAAATCCGTCTAAATCTAATCGGTTAACTAAAATTAGATTTAATAAAGTTGGAAAAACACTCATTCCCAGTGTTAAGGATAACACCCATATTCTTGAACTGGCTTCCCTAAAATCATCTTCAGCGCCAGGAATAATATTTGAAACCGTATAAATCATTACAAAAGAAAAGACTAATGGAATAATAAAACAAGTAGAGACAAAGATGATTTTATTAGTAAGTAGTTCAAAAAACTTTTTTCTTTTTGCAGATTTTGAAATATTATCATTGAATATTTTTTTAATTTTTTGGAATTGATCAAAAAATGAAATAATGGAAATAAAAACCAATGACTCAAGAAGTAAAAGAATAATATTAATTATGCTTAAATCTCTTTTATCGTGGTTAAATCCTCTAGTAAAAATAGTTTGTGTAAATCCAGAGTCTTGCGAATATGCATAAAATGAAGATTGTACATACCAAATTCTATTATTAATTACATCCAGATCATTCATCTCAAATATTCCAATTTTATTGACATTTAGTTTTTTAGAAATAGCATCTAAAAAACTCTCATCAATATTTCCATCAATTAGTGCGTTGGCATTCTCAGTACCTATCATCGATTCGATTTCATGTTTAGGAATAATATAATGTGTAGTGTTTTCGATAATTATTTGATTTGCTATTTCAAACATTTCATCATCACAGTTTTTTCTAACTATTATGGAAGGAATTTTTGACTGACCTAATGGTCCTTTTTGAAAATCAATTTCTTTAGTCAACAAAAGTTCATTTATTGCATCATCATAAGCATATTCTATTGGGTCATCTGCAAAACCCATGTAAGTTGGGAAGCCACTAAATAAATCAAATAACTGAATCTTGTGATTCATATTTAGTTCATTTGCACTTAGCGTTAAGTCAATTTTATCTTTAAACTTTTCAGCAAATTCATTTGTACTATCATATTTCAGAATTGAATCACAATAAGATTTTGACAAATTCAAATACAACTTACTATTGGAGGTTTTTCTTGAAATATAATCTAGGGATTTAACATGTTGCTCAAAGGTTTCAATTTTAATAGAATCAGAAACAGTATTTGACGAGTGTGTATTGACAAAAAACAATGATGTTAAAACAGCAATTAATAACTTAAATAAATTTGGCATTTTTAGATAATTAATTATATTTTTAAATATATAAAATATTGAATGAAAAACATATTTAAAACACTATATATCCACGGGTTAGACAGTAGTCCAAAAAAAAATAAACTCAACATAATCAAAAAAAAATCAACTGATTTCTCATTTCATTTAGATTATAGAAATGAAAAAAATACTTTTAAAATATTATCAAACTGCATAAAAGAAAATAATATAAATAGTGTAATTGGAAGTAGTTTTGGAGGAATGCTTGGTTATTGGTTATCTAAAAAACATAAACTACCATCGTTATTATTTAATCCTGCAATGCATATTAGCACAGATAAAATATATTATGAAATTAGTGATAACAAAAGTCCTCTTACTATTGTTATATTAGGTAAAAATGACGAAATAGTTAATCCCATAAAAACTAAAGAAATACTACAAAAATCAAATAATAATATAAAAATCATAGAATGTGATATAGGTCATAAAATTGATCTAATTACATTCAAAACTCAAGTTGATTACTTCTTTAAATTATTAAATAATAACAAAACATGAAAATAATTTACGTTGACATGGATGGAGTAACTTCAGATTTTGAAAAAGCAAAAAACAATCATCCCTTATCCAAACACACACCCTTTAAAGGTAGGCCAGATAAGATTATAGATATATATAAAGATTTAGATCCAATTGAAGGATCTATCCAATCTATAAATAAATTATTTAATGACACAAGATATGAAGTGTATTTTTTATCTACTCCCCCATGGGATAATCCAAAAGCATGGACTCATAAAAGATTATGGATTGAAAAATATTTTGGAAAAAAAAGCAGAAACAGATTACTACTTTCTACTAGAAAAGACTTGCATATTGGAGATTATTTAATAGATGACTCAAAATTTAGGGGCCAACCAAAATTTAAAGGAAAATGGATAGAATTTGGATCACCAGAGTTTCCAAATTGGAATACTGTTTTAGAGTATTTAGATGTTAATTAACCTTATTTCTTTTTAACTAATATTTTTTGATATCTAAGCTGAATAACATCAATTATTATTAAAATAAAAATTGTAAAATAAAATGTTGTTTTACTCATTGGTAAAATAGGGTTTTCAAATACATAGACATGTGCTAAATGCGCTCCTTCGGTCAGAAGCATTATACCTACAATAAATAAAATAAAAAGACCTAGCACTTCAAACATTCTATTCTTTTTCAAAAATTCAGTAACACCATTAGCCATTTTAATCATAATTAAACCACCAGTTAAAATTGCAATAATCATTAAAACTAAACTATCTGTCAGTGCAATTGCTGCAAGTATTGAGTCAAATGAAAAAACTAGATTCATTAATACAATTGAAAAAACAACAGAATTAACCGACTTAAAATTGTTATTATCCTGGTTAACTTTATCCAAGGTTAGCATATGAATTATTTCAGAAGTAGATGTATATAAAATAAATATACCACCAATTAAAACAATCAAACTATGTAAGTTGAACTTACCAGAAATTACAAAGGTCTCAAATTCAAACAAAACGTCTTGAAAATAAGCTATCATTTGAACTAAGATGAATAATAAAACAATTCTTAATAGTACAGCGATAGTAATACCTATTTTTCTAACATAACTTTGTTTATTTAATGGAGCTCTTTTTGACTCTATTGCTATATAAAGTAAATTATCAATTCCTAATACAGATTGCAATACAATTAGCATTAAAAGGGTAATTATATTTTCGTAACTAATAATGTCCATTTTATTTTATTAAAAAGATTTACCGATTCCTATAAATCCAGCTATGCTATCCTCATCATAATCTAGAGAATAGGAATCAGCTCCAATTACTATAGATATGTTTTTGAAAGCAAATTCAAGTCCAATATTCACATTTATAATTGTACTTGAATTTTTATCTGTTTCATAATAATCAAATGATGATGTAAATATTGCACCCATAGGAGTATATTCAGCTGAATATGATTTATATTCAAGGCTAGTAACATAAGCTAAACCCCCACCCAAAAAAGCGGATAGTACAAAGTTTGAAGTTTTTAAAGTAGTTAAACTATATCCAACATTTAATAAAGTAACAGATGAAGAGTTATCTGATTCAGTATAATTAAGAATAGTAGTATAGCCATCATTAGCTGGAATATAAAAACCTTCTTCTCCATTTGGCTTTTCTATATTTCCCCAAGTACCAAAATTTGATCTAATATCAAAATAAAATCCATTCCTATTAGATCTAAAACCAATAGGTAAATTTTCATCAATACCAGAAATTAAATGATAAGAACCGACAAACCAATTTCTATCAATCTTCTTTTGAGTTTTAATTTCTTTATTTTTAATTTCGTTATTTGCATTAGTAATAAGTGAATTGAGTGAACTATCATTTGTCGACTTAATATCAGTTGATTGAGAAAAAGATATAGTAGTAATAAAAAATATAAATATTTTAATTTTTTTCATAACAATTATTAATTAATAACACTTAGGCAATTTAGTGAAATTTAGTTTATGTTAAAAAATTTATATTATACAATAATTGGGATAATTTTAATCGAATTATATATCAATATATTTTATATTTGTTGCTATTATTTAAAATCATCAAATGAAAAAAACTATTTCAATTATCGGCTCTGGATTTTCTTCCCTTTCCGCTGCATGTTACTTAGCTAAAATGGGGCATCAAGTTAGTGTATTCGAAAAAAATGAGGAGTTTGGTGGTAGAGCAAGACAATTTAAGGAAGATGGTTTTACATTTGATATGGGCCCTAGCTGGTATTGGATG
>MDTF01012172.1_pt1 | contig 15950 bp, 14 predicted proteins | sample 811191 | NCBI WGS metagenome assembly MDTF01 (sample SAMN05326649, study PRJNA326480) | marine metagenome | isolation source: seawater | place: Southern Ocean | collected 2011 | reverse complement strand
CAATTGCCTCAACTTTCTTACGACTTAAACAGTAAATAATACCCGACTTACCTTCGTTTTCGCGGATGTATTTAATGAGTTGTTTCTCTGGATTGATTTTCGGACGTACCTCATAAAATAAGTTAGGTCTGTTAAATGAAGCCTTGAAAACTGTAGCCTCACTCATTCCTAAGTTTTTCATGATGTCTTGCTGCACTTTTGGCGTAGCTGTAGCTGTGAGCGCAATTACTGGAATATGCTCACCAATGCCTTGAATCATCTCTTTGATTCTACGGTATTCAGGGCGGAAATCATGTCCCCACTCAGAAATACAGTGCGCTTCATCAACTGCAACAAAAGAAACTTTAATCGATTTAAAGAACTCGATGTTTTCTTCTTTGGTTAACGATTCAGGAGCTACGTACAAAACTTTAGTAACCTCATTCACCAAATCAGATTTTACTCGATTCAATTCCGATTTATTCAACGAGGAATTCATGAAGTGAGCAACACCTTCATTCTCAACAAAACCGCGGATACTATCCACCTGATTTTTCATCAGCGCGATTAAAGGAGATATAACGATCGCTGTACCTTCAGATATTAAAGCTGGAAGTTGGTATGTCAATGACTTTCCACCACCAGTTGGCATAATTACAAAGGTGTCTTCACCTTGAAGTAAGCTTTGAATAATATTTTCTTGCTCACCTTTAAAAGAACTAAACCCAAAGTATTGCTTTAGGCTTTTTTTCAAATCAACTACTTGATTCATCAAAAATTCAATTTATCATCTACCGAACATTTGTGGTATGCGGGCGATGTTCAAATGTGTTTACGTAAAATTTAATGTGGGTGTTTGGTATTGGAACCAGAATCCTTTAACAAGTTAGCTGAAATAACTAAAATAACCACTGTAGAGAGGAATAAAATAAGCACTGTTTTAAAAGATTTATTCATAATTCTCTCAATTTCGATCAGATCCCAAATGGAAAGTATCGAAATCACAGTCATAAACAATACGACAATTACGAGTAAATACCCTATAATTTTCTTAATCTGAGTCATTTAGCTTACTATGCTTTTTCTAAGGAATTTCAAATTTAGCTAAAACTCCATTGAAAACGAATATAGCTTATGGATATTGCTATTTTTGCACCAAACCCAAATGATTATGAAAAACGATTTGACAACAAAATTTTGGATCATAACATCTTCTATCATCGCCATATCATTGACGCGCTTTTTGCCTCACCCACCTAACTTTACAGCTTTGGGTGCCATGGCTCTTTTTGGTGGAGCAATCTACACCGATAACTGGAAACGTTTCTTGATTCCGATTTTGGCTTTGTTCTTATCTGACTTGGTTTTGAACAACGTATTCTTAAGCCAATGGTACGAAGGTTTTGTTTGGGTTACTCCAGGTGCTGGATACTTATACGGAGCAATGGTAGCAACAATTGCTTTAGGTCAGTTTATGATTAAAGAATTGAAAACAACCAACATTGCTTTGGCTGCTGTTATTTCATCTGTACTGTTTTTCTTGGTTACCAACTTTGGTGTTTGGGCAGGTGGAGCCATGTACCCTAAAACAGGTGCTGGTTTAATTATGGCTTACGAAGCTGGCTTACCATTCTTATTAAACACACTAGCAGGAAACATTTTGTTTAGTGCGGTTTTATTTGGTGGATATGCTTTTGCTCAAAACAGAGCTACTGCAGCACATTAATTAGAATTTACATTCTTTATATACGAAAGCCCGTCAGGAAACTGATGGGCTTTTTTGTTGGCTGAACGTTTTCGATTTTAGATTACGATTGGAATTGACAATTTACTTGCAATTTAGAAGTGAATATTACATACATCTCCCTACATTATGCCTAAAGGAAAAACACAATGCTTGGCTACCTATATTGTACACAATGAGATCATTATTATTAATTATCCTTAATGGAAGTTTAATTAATCCATTTTCATCAACAGTTTTAATATGTACAATCTTATTTGTATTTGAAACTACCATATAAACACCTCCATATTGTATCGGCACCCCATATTCGTCCTTAATTAATAAAACCACCGAGCTAATATTTACTTGGTCAACTGAAACATTGATTTTCCCCAGACCTTCAAAACCAAACCTAAATGTATCTTTCTCCTGATTAAGGATTACTGGACACATACCATTTTCATCTAATTTCTGAACGTACTTTTCACTTGAACAAGAAATAAATAATGCTATGATTAATATGTAACTATACTTCATCATTGGACAAAATGAACTCAAAATTTTATCTAAAACGTCTAATAACATTCTGACTATGTCATTTATCATTTAATATCCTCAATTACCACATGATGGAATCTTCTGGCAGCAGAGTTTATTTATTTAGAAAAAATATAGCCTTTATTTACTTCTTGTAAGTTTTGAAGGATTTTGCCTGGTATCAAATAGAGTTACTATCTCAATCTCATTGGATGAAAGCCTATAAAAAAGTACGTTGTGTTTAGTTACAACACATTTGTACAAACCTCTTAACTCAATTGATTCAGGAGAACTTTTGGGATAATGAGCAATTCTATCAAGTGTTTTATCCAACTTCGAGATGAATTCCCTCTTGACTTTACTTGACCATTCATCCTCTAAGTAAAGTAGAATGCTCTCTAATTTAAGTTTTGCAGTGGGCGATAAAACAACTCTTCGTTTCATCAACGATGTTTTGCTATAACAGAATCAAAGTCAAACTTCTCGCCATTATCCAGTTCTGCGATTCCTTGTTTGATCTCCTGTTGCTGATCTTTAGATAGCTCCTGCCAAAAATCTTTGTCGTTGGCTTCAACAAACTGTTTCAACTTTTCGAGAATCGACACATCTTTTATTTGAGTAATGTACTCAATTAAAGAATTTTTTTCAGCCTGTATATCCATAATCTCAAAGATACGAATTAAATAAATCGTCTATTCATTGGTTGCAACGATAGCCATTGCAAATGTCAATCTGCTATTAGGTATTTACAAATGGGTTTTAATTCTACATTTGAAAAAACAAAACCTAATTTTATGAAACCACTTTTATTACTTCTAATTCCTTTTACTCTATTTTCATGTCAAGAAGAAATCAAAACTTACACCGATGTGTCTGTAGTTGTTAATCATGAAAGTAATAGTGCCGCTAATGTTGCTATATCGTTAGATGGTCAATCAAAACTCAACAAGATCGTTGAAAAACCTGGTGTTAAATTTGTCTTCACTGAAAGAATTGAAGAAGACCAAAAGATTTCTGTTACAGCATCATTATTAGATACAGTTGACAATCAAATAAATATCCAAGTATTGTCTGAAAACTCCATTTTGTCTAACTCACTATCAACAACAGATTACATTTTATCAAATCCAGATACCATATATGATGGATCAGAGTATGAAGTAATTTATAAAGACACAGTATTTGAATCTAATTGCTCACTCAACTATACCTTTTAAGCCATGAATAAATCACTACTCGTTATTATGCTTTCGCTATCGTTGTTTTCATGTGTTAACGATGATTCTGAAGAAACATTAAATCCAAACGCATACACTGCAAGTAAATACAACGGCATCTGGAAAGATCAAGCAGACTACTATAACCTCACATTAAGATATGAAGGCGACTTCAGTTACACAGCTAACAATAATTTGGTGAGTTCTGGACATAGTTATTATGTGAGTGGACAATATATTGATTCAATTTGGGTGGATACTGTAATGATTGATACTGCCTTTGCTAGTGTACCTTACATTACTCCACGTTGGGAGTTTTTAGATAGTAATTCTGTAATTATAATACCTTCAGGTTCCTCGAACAACGATACGGTTCTCTTTGTAAACGACTACGTTTATTATAATGCAGATGTTTTGAATCTAGTTGATATAGTTATAGTGGCAGGACAAGAAGAGTCTTCTATACATACAGCACAAATCCGTCAGTTTTATGAAGATAGTGCATACTTTAACTTACCATTTGTTGACACTTCAATTTGGATGTATAGAAATTGATCATTCAATTAGATAACTATAGCAAATTGTAAACTTACTGTGTAGTTATTCTCATTTAGAATTCTTTAATATTCTCAACAAACAAAAAAGCGCAATTCTAAACTAGAATTGCGCTTTTAGTATCGTTTATCAGCTAACTACTTTTTGGTTTCTTTTAACCAGTTTATTTTGTTGTAAGGCTTTTTGTTTTTCAAGTAGAACTCTTGTCCCCAGCTGTATTTTTCGTGTAAATACTCATCACCTCTATTGCCCGTTACAATCACTACTTGAGTTACTGTTTTATTACCTTCTTCATAAGTTTTCTCACTTCTACCTTCTGGGAAATTACGCGCTAACTCGTAGTTGAATTCGGTATCAGTTTTAGCGTTTGCCGCAGCAGCTTTGCGTTGCTCTTCTAATATCTGATTAATCTTATTCAACTGTGCTTTTGGTTCAGAAGCATCAGGCTTGATGTTAGAAGCATTTTCGTAATTGGTTTTAGCTTCCTCGTATTTCTTGGCATCAAACGCTGCATTAGCCGTTGTCATGAAGTTATCATACTTCGCTTGATCTGCAGCAGCCTTCTCCTCTGCCAAACGTTTTTCTTCTGCAATACGAGCTAATTCAGCCTCAATACCAGCAATTTCCGTCAACTTCTGACGAGGTACTACTTCTTGAGGTTTGAGTGTCTGAGCTTGTGTGTAAGCCGTTTTAGCTGCTTCGTAATCTTTATTGCTCATGGCTGTAGCACCAGTACGAATAGCTTCATTGTATTCACTATCAATACGCTCTTGTTCTTCACGAGCTAATCGCTCTGCTTCTTCTTTTTCAGCAATCGCTTTCAGTTGTGTATCAATACGATTTATTTGATCTTGAGGATAAGCTTCTTCGGGATACATCGCTAAAGCTTCGTTGTACTTAGATTTAGCATTCACCCACTCTTTTGTTCTAAATAAAGCATCGCCATTATCAACCAACATTTGGTACTTCTCACGTCTTTGCTTCTCTTCTAACGCTTTTTGCTTGGCTGCCTCTTCTGCGGCAGCAATCTCACCCAACTTGGTGTTGATTTCATCTATTTTACCTTGAGGATAAGTTTCGTTCGGCTTTACTGATAATGCCGCTTCGTATTTTTCTTTAGCCGTGATGTATTGTTCAGCAGTAAATTGATCATCTCCTTCTTGCACCAAAGCTTGATAACGGGCATCAATTTCAGCTTGTTTTTGCTTTTCAGCTTCTAAGCGAGCTTCTTCAGCAGCAGCAAGAGCAGCTAATTCTGCGTCTATTTTAGTTATCTGAGCAGTTGGATAAGCTTCCTCAGGTTTTATTTCTAACGCTGCTTGATATCTGCGTTTAGCATCATCCCACGACTTTGCTTTAAAGAACTGATCTCCTTCTTGTATGGCGGTATTGTAGCTGGCTTCAAGTGCCTTGTTATCACTGATGATTTGATTAATCTCATTGATTTTCATAGCCGGATATGATTCCTCTGGTTTCTTCTCCTGCGCTTGTTGATAGTACGTTAATGCTTTCTGGTAATTCTCAGTAGAAAACTCCTGATCACCACTAGATATCAATTGATTGTATGCTTCGTTTAGAGCAGCTAACTCAGCAGCTTCTTTTTCTTGTTTGGCCAACAATGCTGCAGCTTGTGCTTCTAATAAACCATTGATTTCAGCGATAGCTTCTTTAGGTCGAGTTGCTTCTGGTTTATATTCTAAAGCCAAGTTGAAGGCATTTCTTGCCTCTTCATATTTGGTGGCTTTTAGCAACGACTCACCATTTTGCAATGCCGCTTGATAGTCTTGCTCCAACTTTGCTTGATCTCCCAAAATTGAGGTGATTTTAGCTAATTGATTTTTTGGATAATTCTCATCGGGCTTTAAACCTAGCGCTTCATTGTACTTGGCTTGTGCAGTGGTGTAATCTTCACTGTTTAGTGCATTATCTGCAGCCGTAATAGCTTCTTGATATTGCTTGCTCAACGCAGCTAACCTTTCTGCTTCAGCAGCTGCGGCTTCAGCCTCAGATGCAGCCAAAGCTGCTAAGGCAGCGTCAATCTCAGCGATCGCTTCTGGCGGTCGATTCGCATCGGGCTTCAAGGATGCCGCTTGTTGGAAGCTAGATTTTGCAGCATCGTAGTTTTTAGCTTGTAAATCAGATTCCGCTTTAGCTAACAAAGATTCATACTGAGCTTCAGCATCGGCTTGTTGGGCTAGAATACCAGCAATCTCATCCAGTTTCGTTTGCGGATAGGTTTCTCCCGACTTAATACCTAATGCTTCATTGTATTTAGTCTGAGCGGATGTGTAGTCTTCACTTTCAAAAGCATTATCTGCAGCAGTAATGGCTTCTTGGTATTGTTTGTTTAGTGCAGCCAACTTCTCGGCTTCAGCGGCAGCAGCTTCTGCTTCAGCTGCTGCTAAAGCGGCTAGTGCAGAGTCAATTTCTGCAATCGCCTCTGGCGGACGACTAGCATTTGGTTTCATCGTTGCTGCTTGTTGGAAACCAGATTTTGCTGCATCGTAATTTTTAGCTTGTAGATCAGATTCAGCCTGAGCTATTAATGTGTTATACTTTTCTTCAGCATCAGCTTGTTGAGCTAAAATACCAGCAATCTCATCCAACTTTGTTTGTGGATAAGTCTCATCAGGCTTAATTCCCAAAGCCTCACTGTATTTGGTTTGTGCTGTGGTATAATCTTCACTCGAAAATGCTGCATCCCCAGCAGTAATCGCTTCTTGGTAATTTTTATCTATCTCTGCTAATCGAGCAGCATCTGCGGCTTCTTTCTCGGCCTTAGCTGCAGCCAAAGCTGCAACTGCAGCATCAATTTCGGCAATTGCTTCTGGTGGTCTACTTGCATTGGGTTTCATTGTAGCAGCTTCTTGGAAACCAGATTTTGCAGCATCGTAATTTTCAGATTTTAAATCTGTTTCTGCTTGCGCGATAAGAGCTTCATATTTAGCTTCAGCATCAGCCTGGTCAGCTAGAATACCATCAATTTTGGTGATCTGTTCTTGTGGATATGTTTCCTCTGCTTTAATCTCTAGAGCTTCGTTATATTTTGCTTTTGCAGTTGGGTAATCTTCACCAGTAAATGCAGCATCAGCATCAGCTATAGCTTGTTTATAGGACTCTTCTTTAGCAGCAAGAGCAGCTTCTTTTTCTTTTTGAGCCGCTAAGTCAGCTGCAATTAAAGCCGCTATTTCTTCTAATGCAGAAGGCGGACGAGTTGCAGCAGGATTAAGCGTTTGAGCTTCTTTAAATTTGGTTTCTGCTAATTCGTAATCTTTACTCTTTAGAGCATCTTCACCCGCTTGAAGCGCTGCCTGAAACTGTTCTTCTTTAGCTTCTTGATCTGCTAACGCCTGATCTATTTTCGAAATTTGATCTTTAGGGTGAGTTTCATCAGGATACAACTTTAAAGCTCGTTCATAATTGGCTTTAGATGAAGTGTAATCATTCCCAGTAAACTGCTGATCGGCTTGAGCTATAAGCTCTTCATATTCTTTTCTTTTTTCAGCTTCAGCAGCTTGCTCTTTTAGCTTGTCTTCAGCAATTTTAATTTGATCGCTCGGGTAACTTTCTTTAGGTTTTAATGTCAAAGCATCTTGATAGAAACTGATTGCTTCTTCATAGTTTTCAGCATAAAACGCATCATCGGCTTGGGTAAGTAATGCGGCATACTGCTCCTCTACTTCAGCCATGTTGCCCATTTCTTCTTGAACTTTGGTGATCATTTTTGTAGGATATGATTCACCAGGCTTTAATTTAAGGGCAGCTTTGTATTGGAATAAAGCATTCTCTAAATCGCCTTCTTTATAAAACGCATCCCCATCTTTTACAGCCAAAAAATAATCCTCTTCCAACTGTTCTTCCAACATTTCCTCTTGTCTACGAGCATTTTCCAAATCTTCCATTAACTGATCCAACTCACGTTGAATGGATTTGGTGTATTTCGTATCATTAGCAAACTGCATGTATGTTGGGTTGTAGGTAACAACTCCAATGGGCTTTTTGAGAATATCGGTATTGAGTATTAGATCTTTAGAAAATAGCTCTACTTTCCATTTGGGATATGAAAACGCGCCACCTTTACGATCTTCTTCAGGCACATTTCGCGTATCAACTTTAATGATTTTTGAAACATATCCGTCTTTGGCAAATTCTAACTCGTATTCCTTATCAAGCTCAAGCTCTAAATCAAATTTGCCATTATTGCCTGTACTAACGGTATTGACTTTAGAACCATTTTCAAATACTATTACAGAAGCATTATCTAACCTGTATGATCCTTCATATACAGTACCATCAATAGCTAATTGTGCATGAGCTATACAGCCTAATAGCAATAAAACAAGGGTAAAAGCAAACTTTTGAATAGACGATTGATCTAGTTTCATATGGTTTAACAGACTAAAGTCTGAGCGTTTTTCAGATTGATTAAGAGTCGCAAATTTAAACACTAAAATAAGAGTTGCGAATTCTCTTACAGAAGCTTATCAACGAATCATTAACGATAAATATCTATGTGCGTTAACGAATAAAGTGCAAAGAAATTGAAAAGCCAATTTTGAACTCTAAAAACGAATTGTCACAAGTAATAAAATGGGAAATTTGAGAGTTCCCCTACTTTTCTATTGAATTCTACTGTAAAACGTAACATTACTTGGAATAATACCCAATTCAAAATCATTGACCGCACTGCCTTCTGGTGTTACAATCAAAACACTTCCATTTTGAGTATAGTCACTCACATTTACAAGAAACAGACTTCCATCAGTGGGGTTTACAGACCAATTGTAAATACGCTCATCAGTGATGTCGTAAAACAATTCAGCATCAGAAACATCAAATAATGTAGATGAATAGATGTCGTTTTGTTGATAGTAAATTCGATTTCTATCTGAATCTACCAAAATGGACGTCACTTTTGATTGAGGTTGATAAATGGTCGAATCGGGAGTTGAAATCGCTCCCGTTTGAACATCAATAAATGATAGATTCCCGTTGTGAAAAGCGTAGATACCTTCTTCTCTGAAATCGTAATCAACGGCATCATCAATTAAAGTTAACGGCTGGTTCTGGAATTGCGGGTAAAACAACAAATCACCGATAGAATCACTCACCGTTTCAACAAATAGACCAGCATCAGTAGCGGTTATTCTCTCGGTCCAAACACCAGTAGAAATCGTAGAAACAACATTACCCAATTGATCCATCACAGTGATATTACCGCTGTATAAATCAGTTACATAGAGTCTGTTTTGGTACTTGGTGACATAACGCGGAGAGGTTAATCCATTAATTGTTCTAATTCGCTCAAATGAAGGCAGTTGAACCAATTCAATTTTACCAGAGTTGTTTACAACGATGTATCCAGTATCCTGATCTATAAAAATGGATTGAGCCACATCACCTAAAAGTTGACCGTTCGCCTTATAAAACACATCATTCTGAACACGCTGATCTTCGATATCAATCAACGAAACAGATGCGTTTCCCCACATGAAATTCCCCTCATTTAAAATGATGGCATACTCATGAGCAGTAGTCACAACAGTATCATTTTCAGCTGTAGAAAGCGGACCATAATAATCGTCATCTGGCGTACAGCTTAACAAACCAAAGGCTAGAATTGATATGTAAATCCAGTTTTTCATCTAAACGTCACCACTAAATCTGCTTGATATGATCTACCGGGCATTGGTCGCCAAGCTAAAACCATATAATCTTTATCAAGTATGTTTTTGATGGATATTCTGGCTTGTATGATTACCCATTTGTTGTTTATGATTTCTCCTCCAATATGCGCATCAAGTAAATCATATTCTGGCATATACCACGTATTATCTTGATTGAGATAACGCTGATCAACAAATTGATAATCAACTCCTAAATTGAATTGATTGTAATTTAAAACAAAGCCAGCTACAAGCTTATTATTAGGCGTGTATATCAACTGATTTCCAACTGTATTGTTATCTACGTTTGTTGATTCATCTACTGTTGGATTAGCATACGTATATTGAATACTTGGAGAAATGTTCCATTTTTTTGAAATGACATAGTTTCCATTTAGCCCAACTTCTACTCCACTGTTTACTACATTTTGAACATTTTCAGGAATAGAAAAACCAGTTGATCCTGGAACCCATTGAATCCAGTTTTTAACATCACTGTAAAACCCGGTCACGTTCAAATGCCAATTCTTTACATTTAAGCTGACGCCCAATTCTGTGGTTTGTGCTTCTTCGGGTTTTAAATCAGGATTACCACCCGGTTCCCAGTACAAATCGTTTAGTGTTGGGAATCGGACGTTTCTAGAAAAATTCGCTTTTAGTTCTATTTTACTTCTCCAAAAAGTTCTAACCAAACCAATACTCGGCTGCCAAAGTGCTGTTTCTGAGTCGTACATTTCAGGACGAATTCCAACCATCGTTTTCCAATGATACCCGAAATAATGCATCCACTGTGCTCCAAGCGCTGTTTTAGCTCGTGTTTTTCCCGAGTAATTGGTGGTGTAAGCTACATCGTAATTGAGTAATCCGTTAATGAATAGTTGATTTCGCTTACCAATCCAGCCGTTAGCAACAGCTCTATTTTGAATGCTGTGCATATTGCTATTCGAATACACATCGCTCTGCTCATCGCGATACATCAACTCAGTAAATTTGTAAGCCGTTTGCAAATTCAGGTACCAATACTGAAATATTTTGCGTTGATGACTCACCGTAATTACAGCCGATTTATCGTTTTGTTGTTCATCAACGTAATCGGTATTGAGTATTACAGGCGGAATATTTCTTTCTGTGGATGAATACAATCCATGAAACTCAGTTACGCTCTTTTCACCATGAATTTCAGCATCATGCTGGATATTCCATTGTTTGTATACAGCATTTTCGCGCGTTTCTTCGGGATAACCTTCAACTGCGATGTTTTTGTATGGATATCGATTTTGATTGGAAGTACCAGAAATCAGTGTTCGATGAAATGATTTCCCCAATTTGTATTGCTGAGAAAATGAACCATTGAAATTCTGAAAAGAACCCGCTCTTAAAGTTAATTGAGATTGATCAGAATGAGATGTGTCAAACCCAGAGCTTAGCATAACACTTCCACCAATTCCGCCAAATCCATCACGCTGATTGGCATTTCCGTGTCTAACAGAAACTTGATTAACGCCACTCAGTGGAATTACTGATAAATCAGCTTGCCCCAACATGGCAGAATTCATTTCAACACCATTCCAATAAACGGTTGTTTGCGAGGGATTCATCCCTCTAAATGTGATGGAAGAAAGTTGTCCAGGGCCATAATCACGAATATGCAATCCCGTTTGAGATTGTAAGAAATCATCCAATTGATCACCCGTTTGTTGAGGATCAAGGTTGATCTTTTCCTCTCTAAATACCTTTGGTACGTCTCGTGTATCTTTAACAACTAAAGTCTGGAATTCTTTTCCTAAAAGAGTATCAGGCTCATTGGATTGACCAAAAGAGATCACCGATGAAAATAACAATATGCCTGTTATTGTTTCACGCATTTACGGATATATGTTTTTCCGTTTTGAGTGGTGAAATGCAGAATATAAACTCCAGGTTGTAAATGCTGTAAATTCAGTTGAGAAGCACCTGAGTTGATAGATCGATTAATGACAGGCTGACCTGTTAAACTGTAAACTTGAAGTTGACCGTTCAATGGCGTTTGAACCGTTATTGTAGAACGAAAACTTGTTGGAAAAACCTGAAAAATAGCATCTTGAAAATCGTCAATACCAACCGTTTGATCTAAAATAGCTACAGCATCCAAATCGAATCCACCACTCTCAAAATCAGTTGGATACGGGTCGTTTATCGCATTTCCAGCAGTATCAAAAGAAGCCAAGTTTGGGTCAATCGACCCTATTGCATCTACAATGCGGATATGAGTAATGTTGTTGATGTCTATCAACGAACTGTCAGCCAATTCTTCAAGATCAAAAGGAGTTCCAAAACCGCTTTGGTATTTACCCGCTAAGTTGTTGATGTACGTAGGATCTAAAACTCCGTAAGTTGTAACTTGAGTTGCTGTTTGAGTAGCACTGTGAGCGGGAAAACGAACAAAGTTTATTCCATCTGAACTCACTTCAACAAAAGCCAATTCTAAAAAAAAGCCCTCGTCTATTGGACTGTAGAATCCGTTTTCGAAGACGGCAAAATCATACCCATTTCGGTTTTGTATGGGTACATCGAAAGTTAAGACAGCTACTCCACTATCTCCCAGAGTTACAACTCCTCCATCAGAAGCTCCTAAAGCAGCATATTCAATGCCAGCAGTTACTAAAGGCCCATTCGGATTAGCAATATCAAAAAGTCCACGAGTAATTTCAACTCCTGTTGCCCAGCCTGTAATTGCAGCAGATTGATAGGAAACAGCATTGGTTCCAGCTTCAGTAGCTGCAGGATGGTATGGACCATCCTGCGCTAATGATAAATGAGATATTAAAACAGAAATGAAAAAGGCTAACCTTCTCATTCTACAATGATTTTATCTGTTTGAGTAGAACCCTCACTAGATACCTGAATGATATACATTCCTTTAGGTAACGCTGAAAGATTCATGTTTTTAACTTGTTGTGCTTCGCGTTGCAATTTACCGCTTAAATCGTAAACACGAACTAAATCAACAGTTTGTGAAAAGTTAACTACATCTTTTGTAGGGTTCGGGTAAATTGTAATCGCATTTTGTGCCACATCATCAATACCTAATGGGAATGCATTAATTGCAATGTGAACTGTAGAACAAAATCCAAAAGCGTCACAAGCTTCAATCGATATCGTATCTAGTCCTGAGAAAGAACCAGGGTTGTAAATAACAGCAGAATCTAACAAAGTAGCAGATGTAGCACCACTTAAAGTTGTTGGGTTGTTGAATGAAATAACATCCATCCAATCAGAGTCAACAGCATCAATTACAAAAGTATCTGCTACTCCATATGTATGATAATCTGAAATCCAGTTTTGGTATGGAGGTCTGTTGTAAACCAAGTCGATAGCACTACCAGATATATCTGTTGTGAAGGTATTTAAGATGCTACCATTTTCATTTATTTGCTGCACATTTCCATAAGAGAAAAAGTCAGTATTTTGAATGTAAGACCAATCGTGAAGTGTATCTAAAACATATGCAGAAGGATATAGCGCTGCCCAGTTTGTGATTGTTCCGGTGTTTATGTCATACCAGTCTAAACCACCACCAAAGTCACCCAAAACTGAGTTGCCATCAACAGCAAACAATGAACCACCATACAAAGTAGTATCTGATACATAAGAATCGGTATTCAGTTCTACAGCACTTACACCTGTGTAAAGCACATTATACATGGCATCGTATTTTGTGTTTGTAGCAACCAAATAACCATTTTCAGTTACAACAGCACTTCCGATGTTTGATGATAACGTATCCAAAGAAATCACCCTGTTGAATTCAACTGTTGAGTTGATATCGAATACAGCTACTTTACCAGAATCGTTTTGAGTGAATGTTGTGAACAGTTGGTTGTTGTAATAAGCTAAACCTGTTGTGTTTTCAGTGATTACAGTATCTTGGAAAAGCACGTTAGATAAATCGTTTGCATCAACAGCGACAAAATAGCTTCCTGTAGCACCAAAACCACAATTGAATGCCACAATGTTTTCGTTTGAGTAGATTTTTTGAAGACCAGAAACTCCTGTTTGAGTGGAATCTATGATATTTCCCGTTGGAATATCTACACGAACTAAAGCGTCACCACCTGCAGGGTGACCAAAAGCTCTACCCACATGAACAAAAGCTTGAGTTCCTACTCGATAGATAGCATTTGAAAAGTCTCCAGGAAAGGATTGAATGGTATCAACCTCATAACTAATTGGATCTAGCGTGCACAATTGTACTTGATTGTTAGCAGCACCATAATTTCCACCGGTTGTAAATAGCACTTTTTCAGTGCGACTTTGTGCTTGAACGGATAACAAAGCACATGCTCCAAGAGCTGAAAGTAACAGTTTTTTCATCCTAAAAGTTTTTAAACATTTAAACTCTTAGGGATAATTACATCGGACAGATCACACTTATTGCTTGAGAATAGAAATGAAGCGTAAGCTGAATCCGAAACTTTTATCCCGAAAGTCGAATTCTTAAATTGACTTGGCAGGTCTTCTGACTCTCCTTTTCCGAAACAACCTTCCCATTGCAAAGCAACAGTGGTTTGATATCGTCTCGAAATTAAACCGGATTACAGCTGCGGGAACAGTATGGGATTTACACCCATTTCCCTTTTCATTGAGATCAACAAAAAGTATCACTCAAACCAAATCGCGACAAATGTATAAGAAATCTAGGATTAGAATTCAATAGTTTTTCAACAGTCTATCATCGTTGAACAAGGCCAGCCCTCATTCTAAATTCGCCTGATTCAATTGGAATTCCATTTACACCATTGTATACGGTAAGATCTAAAGTACCTGTAATAAGGTATATAGACATATCATCATTTAAATTGGAATCAATTTTAGAGATATTAAACGAAAAGTTCTGATTCGCTCCAGTACCTGGTCTAGATGAGTACTCAACACCATCAGCATCTCTCCAAATAACTTGAATACCGTTTTGTAGATTGTTAGAATTCGTACTTCCAAAAGCATAAGTACCAGTTCTTAAAGGCTCCATTTGTGCCAATGTATCATAACCTGCTAAGGTATCTCCATCACCGCCAAATGTGTCAGCTAAACAATTAATGAAACGAAATTCAATCTCATTAAAACCAAACCAAGTATCTGTAAATCGAGTTAATTGGATAAATTGAGTACTGCTATCACCACAAACCTCGCCTTTTAAAGTATCAGTTGTGTTATACTGATTTTGAATGCTATCTTGATACACATAAACTGTTGAATCAATTTTAGCCTTGAAGTATATGTCTGTAACAATTGGAATATCATCACCTAATCCCCAATCTGGATTATAAACTGGGTCTGGTTCAACATTCGTGTTTAGTGAGTCTTTCTCACATGCTACAGTAAAAAAAGTGGCAGCTAAAGCTGTAAGGATCCAAAGTTTTCTATTCTTCATAAGACAAATGGTTCGCCCAAATATATTGAAATTTCGATAGTTTAACGCCCTGTTAATGCAATGAAGCCTGAATTCTTTCTAAAATATGATAAACTGCTGGACAGATTTCAGCGTTTTTCACTGTTAAATTACTAATCTGATACATATTCTTTCGGTTAGTATGTGGATACTCCCTACACGCCCTGGGCCTATCTTCATACAAAAAACACGTATTATCTTCTTGCAGCAAAAAACAAGGTGATTGTTGCAATACATAATCTCCCTCATTATCTAGATACAAGTACTTTTCAATAAAATCAACCGATTTCATTTTCATCCGTGAAGCTAACCGATCAATGTCTTTATCGATAAATATTGGACTGGTTGTTTTGCAGCAGTTGGCACATTTCAAGCAATCGGTTTCTTCAAAAACTTCATCGTGAGTATCTCTAAAAAGCTCGTCCATTTCTTTGGGCTTCTTTTTCAAGCGTGCCATCATTTTTTTGTGCGATTTCTTTTTAGCTGTTGCTAGATCTGTAAGTTTCGATAAACTTTGCTCAATCATAATAGTCTGTTCAGATGAGTGCAAAGTTGAAGTATTTCGTGATATATAAGCCCGATGGTATGTTAACTCAATTCTCGCCAGAAGGTGATAAACTGACTCTCAAGGATATGGGATTTGATTTTCCTACTGATGTGTATCCCGTTGGGCGTTTAGATGAATTATCTGAAGGGTTGTTGATTTTAACCAACGACAAAGCACTCAACTCGAAACTTTTAGATCCTAAATTTAAACACAGCAGGTCTTACTGGGCTTGCGTTTCTGGACAAATAACAGATGAGGCTATCAACCAATTGGAAAAAGGTGTTTCTATCAAACT
>MDTF01003379.1_pt1 | contig 15957 bp, 15 predicted proteins | sample 811191 | NCBI WGS metagenome assembly MDTF01 (sample SAMN05326649, study PRJNA326480) | marine metagenome | isolation source: seawater | place: Southern Ocean | collected 2011 | reverse complement strand
CTTTGTTTAGAAGATTTTCAAAAGGTTCAAAGCTTTCAGAAAATAGACTAACTGATCAAACAGTAGCATTGCTCATTAAAGCATATTTGCAATTAGCAGGAATAGACAGCAAAAATTACTCTGGTCATAGCCTAAGATCAGGATTTGCCACCTCTGCAGCTGAATCTGGAGCTGAGGAAAGAAATATAATGGCTATGACTGGTCACAAATCAGCAGAAATGGTTCGAAGATACATTAAAGATGCAAATTTATTTAAAAATAATGCATTAAGTAAAATCAAAATATAATCACCTAGTATGAAAAATTTTTGTAGTTTTAAATATTTTTTTTAGAAAATTACTTAAAATTGTATTGATATTATAATAAATATTTTGATAGTTTTTAGCTTGAAATTTAAAAATCTTATTTAATGAATTTAAACCAAGTTTATTACACTCGAATCTTCCACCAATAATTAAAGCATCATAACCATACCCACTAGTAAATAAATTATTTAAAGATTGAGAGGTTAGTGAACACCATGGCTTATTGGTGTTTAAATCAACATGCTCAACTAAGCCATTATTAAAATCAAAAAAATAATTTTTATTTAAATCTGTTAATTTGAAAAAAATTTTATATTTATTTATATTAAAAAATCTATAAAAATTAAAAAGACTATTTTTTTTTTTTGTGATTTCAATAAAGTTATTAGAGGAAGTTTTAAGAGTATTAAAGTGGATTAATTTTTCATGATTAGGTAAAATATTAATTTTCTTATAATCCTCATTGTATTTATTGAAAGAATTAATGTTAGAAAAATCTGAATTAAGGTCCCACTTATCACCAGGATAGAAACATAAAAATTTAACATTAGGATTTTCTTTTGAAAGGTATTCAATAGTTTTATCAATTTTATTTGAAGAGTCGTTCATATAAAAGTTATCATGTTTAGAAAAATAACAAAAACTAGCAAAAGGTATGACGGTTTTCGGCTTTAAAAATTTAATATTATTCGAAAGTTTCTGTAAAATTTCAATTGACCATTTTTCTCTTTCATTGTTATTATATCGGTTAGACTTACCGATAGCATAACTAAATTGAACCAAAAGAATGTCTATTGGACCGGTCAAATCTTTTATAAACTTAAGTTGAAATTCATTTTTAAGATCACAATCATTTAAGTTAAGTATGGTTAGATTATTGATTTTAATAATAGACATTGAGTCTAAATATTGAAAAGGAACTACTTGTATGGTAAAATCTTTACCTAATCTAAATATATCCTTAAAATGTATTTCATTAACTTTAGGTGATATTTTTTTTAAAAAATTAACAACCCTTCCATCAATTGTTTTTTGAAATAAAAAATTATTTTTATCAGAAAAAATTTTTAAATTTGGAGGGTTGAAATGATCTGGATGCTCATGACTAAACCATATAAAATCTGATTTTTTTAGAGATTCAATTGATTTTTCTTTTGTCTTAGATAATAAATCCCAAGAATTATTAAACACAGACCCCTCTATCCAAGGGTCCATTGCCAATGAAACGCCATTATGAGATAATATTAGGCAAGAATGGTTTACAAATTCAAGATTAGACATAATTAATTAATCTTTATTATATCCTTACAGGCTTGGATACTATTTTTTTTGATTTTATAATTTATTATTTTCTGAGCAAGCTTATTAGAACCTATTAAATTGAAATTATTTTTATTTTTTTTAATTTTATTTATTATCTTTAAATTATAATACTTTTCTAAATAATTAATAATTTCGTTAATGTGGAATCTTTTTCCACTTGAAATAATTAACTTATCAATATTTTTTTTTGAAATTGATAAATTATAAATACCATTACAAACATCATCTGCATGAGAAAAATCTCCACTAATATTTAATTTGTAAATATTTTGAATAAAGTCTGTATCTCTTTTTTTAAAAGATTCTACCAATTTAGGTATTAAAAAACTTTTATTTCTAAACTCTGAGTCATGATTAAATAAAATTGCTGTTGTAGCATTAATATTATATTTTTTTTTCATTAACAAAATCAGTTTATGAGAGTCAATTTTATATTGTCCATAATATTCATTTGATTTAAATTGATCTTTTTCTGAAACAATTTTTTTAAAACCCTGTTTAAACATTAATGAAGATCCTGCAAAAATTAAATTTGCTCTTAGTTTGTTTTCAATTATAGAATTTAATAAATTTTTAGTACACCTCATGTTGTTCAAATAATCTATCTTATAGGTTTCTTTATTTTTTCTTTTTATATGACTATTATTAGTTGAGGCTAAATGTAATATTATGTTTGGTTTAATAGCATTTAAATCAGTCTTGATTTTATTTTTAGATTTTGAATTATTAATCTTATAAATTACATTTTTAATTATAGATTTTTGACCTTCTTTAACAAAACCATAAACTCTAAAATTTTTTTTTAAGTAAAGTTTAGATAAAATTAAACCATCTTGTCCAAGTGCCCCTGTAATTAATACTTTTTTCAATTTTACTAATTAGTAAGATTCTTATTAATAATCATATTTAACTAACCTTTAATTAATTTCTTGTAATACATGTAAAAATAATAGTATTAATTCTTTTATCATAATGTATTCATTTTCAAACAAAAATCAAAAAATTGCAGTCATTGGATCTGGCTATTGGGGCTCTATAATTATAAATACATTAATAAATTTAAAGTTTAAAAATATAATTGTTTATGACAAAAGCATTAAAAATAAGATTATAGTTAAAAAAAAATTTAAGATTATTAAATTCGAAAAAAATTTTTCAAAAATACTCAAAGATACGAGTATTAAAAATGTTTTTGTAGTCACACCACCAACAGAGAATCTAATAATTGTAAAAAAATTAATTATTTTTAATAAAAATATTTTTCTAGAAAAGCCTGGTTTTCATAAATTAAAAAATTTAATAAAAGTTCAAGATTATTTGAAAAAATCTAAATCTAAACTTATGTTTGGTTATATTTATTTCTATAATGACTATATAGAAAAAATAAAATCAATTTTAGATAAAAAAATTCTTGGAAAGATTCAATATATTAGTTTTAGTAGAAAAAATTTAGGCCCAATCAGAAGTGATGTTGATGTGGATTATGACCTTACATCACATGATCTAAGCATTATCAAGAAATTATTTAATAAATTACCAAAAATAATTTCTCATAAAAAATACTCCTTATTAAAAAAAAATATCAGTGATATTTCTAATTTGCATTTAAAGTTAGGAGATATCAATATTGACATAAGTAACAGTTGGTTAAATCCAACTAAAGAAAGATTGATTAAGATTATAGGTAAGAAAAAAATGCTATCATTTGATGAAATGAATTTTGATGGTCCAATCAAAATTTATGATCAATATGCTAAATATCCTGAGATGAGTTTTTTTGATAAAAAATTTTTTAAATCAAAAGCACTGATTTATAAAGGTCAAAGTAAATCAATTAAGATAAAATCAGAGTCACCATTAAATAATGAAATTAAAGAATTCTTTAAATCAAAAAAGCCCATAACAGATATTAAATTAGCAAAAGAGATTTTAGTCTTTTTAGAAAAAGTTTAAAACTTTAACAATTTTTAATATTTCATTTTTAGTTAAAGTTGGATCTATAGGAATACTAAAGCATTTCTTAGCCAAATTTTCTGAATTGACATAATTATTTTTTTTAAAAATGGATTTAAGAGATTCTATTTGATTTATAGACTTTGGATAATGAAAACCAAATTCAATATCATTTTTCTTAAATAGATTAACCAATTGCATTCTATTACTGACCATAACTACATATTGGTGGTAAACAGAACCTTTTGAATACTCTAATTTAGTTATCTTTTTATTTTTAATATTATCATCATAGTATTTTGCAATTTTTTTTCTTTTTTCGTTATAATTTTTTAGTAATTTAAGTTTTTCTATTAAAACTGAAGCTTGTATAGTATCCAATCTACTATTGAAACCAACTTGAGTATGAATGAATTTTACAGTTGATCCTAAATTTCTAAAGTTTTTAATTTTATTATAATGACTTAAATTATTTGTAGTTATTATTCCAGCATCACCGTAAGCACCTAAATTTTTTCCTGGATAAAGACTAAAACAAGATATGTCAGCTAAAGACCCTACCCTTTTGTTTCCTAAATAAGCTCCGTGTGCCTGTGAACAATCATCAATGATGTAAATATTCTTCTTTTTAATTATCTTTTTTATTTTATTTATATCAACTACAGATCCATACAAATGAACTGGCATTATTATTTTAGTTTTTTTTGTAATTTTATTTTTTAAGTCATTTAATGATATTGTGGATTTTGAGGGCTCTATATCTACTAAAACAGGGTTTAAACCAGCATTAATTACAGCAAAAGCAGTCGAGCAGTATGTCATTGCAGGAATTATAACTTCAGATCCTTTTGGTAGGTTTAGTATTTTTAAAGAAATTGTTAAAGCATCAGTACCATTAGCACATCCTATTGCATATCTAGCATTACAAAAAGATGCAAAAGATCTTTCAAATTTATCTACAAAATCGCCAAGAATATAATTATTTTTATTAATTACTTTTTTAATGTTTCTAATAATATTCTTCTTAATTGGTTTATCCTGTTTATTAATATTTAAAAATTTAATCATTAAATGTAGTTTATTTTATTTCTCATATTTTGAATATATTAATCATAATTATTAATATAATTTTAGTAAATTTTGATAGTTGGTAAGGGAAATATAAATTTAGTCCCTTTCTTTCTAATTATTTTCTCTCTTTTTAATATTTCATCTTTAAAGTGCCAAGGCAATACAAGGTAGAAATCAGGCTTGTAAGATCTTGAAATTTTTTCAGAAATAATTTTTATATTTGTACCAGGTGTTTTTAGTCCAAATTTATCTGGATTTCTATCAGCAATATATTTTATTTTATTATGATCTGTTTTATAAAACTGTAATAGCGTATTACCTTTCGTTGAAGCTCCATAACCATGTATGATTTTATTTAATTTAGTTTGTTTATCTATAAAAATATTTAAATTCTTCTTTAAAATATTAATTTTTTTAAAAAATTTTTTATAAGTATTATAGTCATCTAATTTAAGTTTTTTCTCATGATTAATTATTTTTTTAATTTTTTTATCATTTATTTTCATCTTAGAATTTAATTTTGTAAGTAAATATTGTTTGCTTGCACCATTAATATTAGTTTGATTAATGGTTATTAGTTTAAGGTTATTTTTTTTGAACATGTTGATTAAAACATCTGTTGAATAATATTCAGCATGTTCGTGGCAAATAGTATCAAACATGTTAAATTCAATTAAAGAAGCTAAATCAGCAAATTCTAAAAAAAATAATCCATCATCATCTAAAAGGTCATGAACATCTCTTAAAAATTTATTTGGATCTGTCAGATCGTAGAAAACAGATAATGCAGTAATAATTTTAAATTTTTTTTTAGTTTTTGAAAGAATTTGTTTCTTTGAAAAAAAATTATTAGAAATAAAATTTATTTTTTTATAGTATCTAGTATATTTTTTTAAAATAGGATCTATACCAAAAGTGTTAATTTTTTTATTATAAAAGTTTAATAATGTTCCATCATTACTAGCAATATCTAGCACATAGTCGTTATTTTTGAGTTTACTAATCTTAGACAAATAATTTGTGACATCTCTTACATGATTTGTCATAGTTTTATTGATACCTGTTCTATATCCATAATCTGGACCATACATATATTTTAAACTATATTTGTTTTTAAGTTGCACTAGCTTACATTTTTCGCACATAGCTAGATTGATAAAAGCTTTTTTAACTTTTTCACTTTTTTTAATAAATTTTCCAGTGTAATATTGATTACCAAGTGAAAATAATTTTTTAAGATTGTGACTCTTACAATTTCTGCATTTTTTAAGTTCCATAAATCAGAAATATATATATACTTAAAAATCAATGGACTTCTATAAAAAAGTAATTTTTGTTTTTATTATACTTATTTTTTTTACAGCAGCTTTTGTAAAATTAATTGAACCTGTTTTTGAAAGACAAATATCAAAAATTTTTGAAGGAAAAAAATTTTCAGATAAAATAAAGAAAGAATTAGAAAGAAGCACAAATGAATTTTCTCCAGAAAAAAGAGAGTTTTACAAAAATATAGTTAAGGATACTTATAAAAAATGGAAACCCTTAATAGATGAAGCAATAATTGAGGCTAATATCGAATTAAAAGAATAATTAATTCACTAGGCATTTATTTGGAAGATAAATATAAAAATTATTAGGAATTTTACCATTATATCTATTAAGATTTATTTTTTTTGATAAATAATAGTTTTGTAAATTTAATGTTTTTTCATTATTTTCAAATGTTAAAATTAATACATTTTCATTGTTAACCTTTTTTTGGATATCATTAATTAAATTTGGTTCAAAATATTTCATCAAAACTCCTTTGTGTGTTTGTACAATAAACGGTATTAATTGAATTTTTTTAAAATCAAGCAATACAAAGAAATAACTATTACTTGTTAAATTAACTGCATATTCAATTTTACAAGCCTTTTTAACTTTTTTTTGATAACTGATATATTCGATTAAAGGATACCATGTATTTCTATCCCATTTTTGAAATGAAAAGAAAGGAATGCCTTTCTTTTTGAATTTATTGTGGATGTTTTTCAAGTCCTGATAATGAATATATCTATTACCATTAAAATGTGAGTTTGTCATTTCAAAAGAAAAAAGAAAACTAAAAAAAATAATAAAAGAAATAATAAAATTAAAAATAAATCTATTTTCTTTTTTTTTTAAATTATTAATTACATAAAATAATGTAATTACGCCTAATGATAAACTTGTTGCCAATTTATCCATTCCATATAATTGAGATTTAAAATTTAATGAAAATACAAGTAAATTTAATACCAACAAATTTTGATTTACTTTAATGTAATTTTTTTGAATCAAGTAAATAAAATTAATAATTAGATAGCTAATATTAACAGTAAAAATTATAGTATAAAAAATAAATTGTGGTTCATAAATAAAATTTGAAAAAGAATAAATATATAAAAAATTGAGATATTCAAAAAACTTATGTACTAATGAAATTTTGTAATGATCTGATAAAATAAATGGAATTTTTTGATACAAAAACCAAATCTCAAATAAATCAAAATAAACTAAATAAATAAAAAACAGTAAAATAACCAATAAAAAACCATATATTACATAAATATTTTTTTTTATATAATTAAATCTTTTGTTTTTAAAAAAGAAAAATGTACTCAATAACGATATTAAGAATAAAAGTATTACAAAATTATATACTATAGTTAAAGAAAAGTAAGACATCCCCAGCATAATTCCAGAGATAAAATTTTTCTTAAAATTATTTGATATATAAAATCTATAAAATAAAACTACAAAAAAAAATGATATAAAATTTGGCCAAGGTGATGTTGGCCATGGATATATTAAAAAAATTGAAAAAGATGAAAATAAACTATAAAAAAAATTATTAGTTATTCTATAAGTTATATTTCCAATAAGAAATAAACTAGCCGCATAAATAAATGAAGTAAAAACAACTAATGAAAAAATATTTTTATCAAATAAAAACAAGACAAATGAATGTATTAATGTTGTACCTAGACCATATTGTATAAAAATTTCCTCAAAAGGTTTTTTTCCATTCAATAAATCAAGTGCGTTAGAAAAAATAAAACCCCAATGATATCCATCATTAATAAATTGACCCTGCCATATTCCGCCGATAAAAGAAATAATAGGAACAAAAAACAATAGTAATATTAATTTTTTTTTAAAATATATCATTTTAAAATATAGAAAAGAGTTAATAGAAACAAAAAATTATTAATTAAAATTTATAAATTATCTGATAAAAGAATAGCATGAAAACTATAATTGCAATACCAACTTATAATGAATTTGGCAATATTAATAATCTTATAGAATCTATTTCTTCTGAAACTGTTAATTTAGATATTTTATTTATTGATGACAACTCATCAGATGGAACATTAGAATTAATCAAAAAACACATGATAGTGAATAATAAGATTAAATTGATATTAAATATGAAAAAAATGGGTGTTGGTAGCGCTCATTTAGATGCAATCAATTATGCATATACAAACAATTATGAAATATTAATAACAATGGATGCTGATTTTACTCATCATCCATCGTATATAAATTCAATGATCGTAGCCATGGGGGATAATCATATTGTGATAGGATCTAGACATGAAAAAAAAGACTCAATAGCATCTTGGCCCTTATTTAGAAAATTACTAACGCAAGCAGCTTATTTTTTTACGAAATATTTATTGAAAATAAACTTTGATGCAACCAGTGGATTTAGATTGTATAATTTAAATAAAATTAATTCAAATTTTTTTGATAATATTAAGTCAAAAGGATATTCCTTTTTTATTGAAACTTCATTCAAATTTAATGAAACCTTGAGTGTTAAAACATTACCTATTGATATGCCAATTAGATTTGCTGAAAAATCAAAAATGAAAATCAACGATATGATAGCTACAGTTTTATTAATGATAAAATTATTTTTTAAAAAATTTAATTAGATATAAGATGTTTTTTTTGTAAAAAAAATGTATTTAAAGGATATTTTTTTTTAACTCTTTTTAATTTTTTTTCTTCAGCATTGTAAAAATAATCATTGTATGAATATTTTTTTAAAAATTTTTTAATATTCAATATATCTTGATTAGTTTCTAGTATTATAACAGGTTTAGAGTTCTTTATTGTGTCTTTTAATGAATTTATTACCTGTAATTCATACCCATTAGTATCAATTTTTATTAAATCTATATTAGTTTTTATTTTATCAATTTTCTTAATATAAATTTTCTTTTTAATAATAGAAATATTTTTTCTAAATTTAAAATCAAGATTAATTTGTTTAATTAAATAATATTTATCAAAAAAAGAATAAGTTGTTAGATCATATTTTTTTTTAAAAAATTTATATCTTGGCATGAATATATCACATTCAAAATTTTTATTACCAATTCCATAGGGTTTTACAATTAACTGTTTTTTTTTTTAGATTTTGAAGTATTTTTACATATGTTTTGTCAGGTTCAAAACAATAAATTTTCTTCACAGATAAATTGTTCAAAAAATATTTTGAAGCAATACCGTCGCTAGCTCCAATATCATAGATTGTAATTTTTTTCTTAAAATTTATTAATTTAATACCTTCAAAATCTATTTCAAAAATATTTGTAAATCTAATTAATGATCTAGTAATTAAATAAAATAAAGGATGAGATCTAACAATTTTTTCAACTATGTAGAGTAAACCATTTTGTGTTTTGGACTCTTTATTCAATCTTAAATTTTTTTTCATTTATTTGTACTTATATTTTTAATAGATAAGCGGTTATTAAATATTTTTTACTGTTGGAGAGAAATTAATTTTTTGTATCTAAGAAGTTCTAATTTTAATTTATCATTTTTAACTTTATTTCTTTTTAAACCAACTAAATTTATAGATTTTTTTTTTGCTGGGGTACCGTAAAATTTAAATCCAGGAATAACTTTTAGTTTTCTGGTAATAAAGCTATTCATGCCAATCATTGAATAAGATCCTATGATTTGATTTTGATGTACACATACCTTTATACCTAATTGAGCATAATTCATAACATGAACATTTCCACCTAGAATTACATTACTACTTAAAATAACATTGTTTTCAATAACGCAATCATGATCTATCGTGGTAGAATTCATAAAGTAATTTTTATCACCTATTATGGTTTTTTTACTAATATTTGTAGGAAGATGAATGTTACAATATTCATTAAAGGTATTATTGTTGCCTATAACTATTACACCATTACTTTTAATTTTAGGGTGCTGAGCATTACTTCCTATTACAACATAGGGTCCGATTGTATTGCCTTTACCAATTATAAGTTTATTCCAATTTATAACAGCAGTTTTATGGATTAAATTTCCTTTAATTTTTTTAAATATGAGCATGTTATTAATTATCCCATATAAAATTATGACCTTTTTTAATATTAAAAGTTTTATACATTATGAAATCAGCCACAATTTGATTTGAAAATATATCAAAATATCTTTTTTTAGCATTTTTTGATCTTTTAATTAAATCTCGTTTATTGTCTTTAATTAAGGTTAGTTTCTCAATTAAATCTGATGAATTTTGGTAAGTTATTATTTCATCATTGTCAAAAAAATCTTCATACATTACATCTTTGTGAATAAAAGGGAGTAATCCATTGCCCATGATTGATGCTATCCTATTACTAGAGGAGTATTTTTTTGGTTTTCCTCTGCTCAAATTTAAAGCTGTTTTTGAAAGCATCAGTTGATCGTTAAATCTGTGGTTCCATTTTGGTTGTTCATTATACAATCCAAGGATGTTAAAATTTATTTCATTATTAGAGTCATTTATAAGTTTATTGATAAAAATAGACCTATCATCAAGTTTATTTTTTAATTTTCCAAAATTCACACCATGACTTAAAGCAAAAAATAGATCCGATTCTTTACTAGATTCATAAAAAAAACCATTTTCAATATTAGGATCAACTGGTATCGGTAAAAAGTTAAGTTTATCGTTTTTAATCTTAGTATTCATTAAATCTGGACTTGTAGTCAAAAAATATTGATCAATTAAATCATTATTTTTTTCTATTAAAGTTAAATTTTTTAAATAAAAAGGATCACCCTTAACTAAATGATCTTCATACCAAAGAGCAATTTTACATTGATATTTAGTTTTGATAATTTGAAGAGTTTCTCTTAATAAATTATTATTATGACCAAGTAAAATTAAATGCGGTCTATAATTTTCAATAATATCTATAAGTTTTTGATCAAGTGGTTTGAAATTAACAAGCTTACTGTTAAAATTTCTATAATCAAAATTTACAACATCATGACCATTTCTAATCAGACCATTTGTTAGCTTGTGTGAAATTGATAGATTAAATAATCTATGGTTGGTTCTTTCACCAAAAGTTCCAATATGAATTATTTTCATTGAATTTAGAGTTTGCATTGTTTTATTAAAAATTTTAGGACTATTTTTTGTAGAATCTAATTTTTTGATACTTTTTTCTGGTGTGTGCAAAACATTATAAAAGTTACTTTTTTGTATCTTCAATAAGTAAGATTTATCTTTTATTAAATTTGAAATCATATTAATTAATTGAGCTCTATTATTATCTTTAAGAATAAGATTATTTATAAAGGTTTCGTTTAAGCCACCACTTTTAGATGTTATTACAGCACATCCACGAGAGGCACTCTCAAGAGCCGTCCTACCAAAAGGTTCATCCCATGTAGGATTAACTACTGAAATTGAGCTTTTACGATATATGGAAAGTAATTTCTTATGCTCAACCCAATTCAAAATTTTTAATCGTTTGTGATTAAAATTAAATTTTTCTCTTTCTTCACTTCCACAAACAATAGCATTCCAATCTTTATATTTATTTAGAATATAAAGTATAGAGTCACCAAAAATTTTGTATCCCTTCTTTTTATTTAATTTACCAGAAAAAATTATTAGTTTTTTTTTTAACCGGAAATTTTGTAATTAAGCTTACAAAATTATAGATTACCTCTGTATTATTTTTATAACTAATATCTAGTGTTGAAAAAAATCTTTTTCTAACCCAGTTACTAACAAAAATTACTTTATTACAATTTTTTAATAAAAATTCTTTATCTTTTTTTGTTTTGCTAGATCTAATAGAATTTGGGTCATTGTGAAAAATAAAGTTAATTTTAATATTTGGATTATTTAATATCAAATATTTTGCATATTCTGGTCTATTATGAATCTCAATATGTTCAATTTTATTTTTAATAAGTTGGGCATTGATTTTTTTTATGTAGGTTAAATTAGTGTAATATTTTTCTTTTGAAACAATGGGGATAATATTTTTTGCAAGGTAAATTTGATCTTTTGGTAATTTACGACAAAAGATTATGTTTGTTTTAATTTTTGTATGTTTAAGGTATTCACTAACCCACACTGATACTGCCCCAAAATCTTTGTTTGAAAAGTTTTCTTTAAGTGGGAGAATAATTGCATATTTATTTTTCATTAATAACCTCAATGAGTGAATTAAAAACTTGAATAACGCTAGATTTATAAACTTTTCTATAATTTTTTGTTATTGGTGTCCAAGTATTTAGCCATTTTTCATCTTTTTTATTAATAATATCTATACTTTTTTTATTTAATAGTAGCGATGTATGAATAAAAAATCCAGAATGACAACTTATATTAATAAATGAGTTTTTAATAAAATAATAAAAATTTTCTAATGGGATATTTTCAATTATTACAATCTCCTCATATAATATCGATTTAAGATTTAAATTTAAAAAATCAATTTTTTTAAATTGTAAATTTTTATAATAATCATAATGATTGTTGAATGATGTTATGATAATTTTTTTTTTTGTGTTTTTGCAAAGATTTTCTATGCATGAATTTAAATTATCATTAATACCTTTAATATCAATAATCTTTTCATCTAAATGTATTAAAATATAATCATGTAAAGTATTATTATTATATTCTAATATTTTTTCTTCATTAAAGTAATATGTTTCTTCAGTAATATTTTCATAATATTTTTTTAATTTTTTATATTTGGTCGGATAATGATCTTTATTATCAAGCTCAATAAGGTCACGATTATATATTATATTAAAGTTAATCTTGCATTTATTTAATAAAATTTTTTTGATGTTAAAAAGTAAATTATTTATTAATCCCTTTTTTTTATAAATAAATGTAAATTTAAACTTAGCTCTAATGCAAAATAACAATAAATTCGAAATATTCTTTCCATCAAAAACAATAACTGAATCATATTTTTTAAAAGAAAACTTAAATAAATAAATAAACTTATTGTAAATACTATAATTAGTATTAAATAAATTTATTTTATCAAAATGCTTCTGTGTTTTTATCAAGTTAAGGTTTTTCTCTGAACAAATAATTTCTTTAAAATTATAATTTTTTGATATTATATTTATAACGTTAGATCTAATTAAATAGTCACCCAGTCTATCGATTGAAAAAAAAATTACTTTATCTTTCATTAATAAGGCTTTTTTATAAAGAAGCCTAACAGTAAACTTCTTTTTCTAATGTAGCTAACTATTAGCTTTTTATTTAATTGAATTTTCAAAGGCTAAAACTATTTTTTTTAAATATTTGTTATTAATTTTTTTTGTCGGAAGACCAATAAAAAAACTATTATTATAAACAAAATCTGTATTAGGAAAATTATTATTACTTGTTATATTATATTTCTTTGCTGCTGGTTGATCAGCAAAATTACCACTTATTATAGGCCTTGTTTCGATACCATTTTTTTCTAATTTTTTGATAATTATATCTTTATATTTTTTAGTGTTATCTAAAATTTTTATAGGTAAACCAAACCATGATGGTGTCACATTCTTATTTTCATAATAGAAATCAATTTTTTTATTAATAATCGTATTTTTCTTCATACTTAAAATTATTTTTTTTTTATTAAAGTTTCTAATACTAATAAATTTATTTAATCGTTTAAATTGATTATGTCCTATAGCTGCGGAAACTTCAGTTGGTCTCAAATTATACCCAGAGTTAAAGAATATAAATCTTTTATCTAGTTTTTTGTTAGATTTATAAATTTTTTTTTCAAAAGAAGTTCCTCTAGACCACCCATGTGATCTTAGGGATTTAATAATATTGTAATCAACTTTATCTTTACAGCAGATCATGCCACCTTCCCCAGATGATATTTGATGTGACGTATAAAAAGAAAATGAAGAAAATTCACCAAATGTTCCAAGGTATTTATCGTTATATTTAGATCCCAAAGATTCACATGTATCTTCAATTAATATTAGATTGTGTCTTTTTTTAATTTTCATTAATTTATCCATATCACAAGAGTTACCAAGAACATGAACGAGAAGTATTGCTTTAGTTTTTTTGGTAATTTTTTTTTCAACTTCCGACACATCAATATTTAAAGTTAGTGGGTTTATATCTACAAATATCGGTTTTAAATTGGACTGGATTATTGGCCACAAAGAAGTTGACCAGCATAAAGTAGGTATAATAACTTCATCACCAGCTTTTAACCTATTTTTTCTATAAGGATTTATTAAGCACTGCAAAGCCAGTAAATTTGCAGAAGATCCAGAATTTACCATTAGTGAATGTTTTGAATTTAATGACGAAGAAAAATCTTTTTCGAAATCTGTAGTTTTTTTTGAGATGGTAAGTTGTTTTGATTTTAAAACTTTTATACCTTCTAGTATGTCATCATTTGAAAAAGGGTCTTCTATTAGAGGATAAAAGTATTTATTCATGTAAATCTTTTTCAAATCTAATCATATCATTGATTAAATCGTCAGATTTATATTTAGGTTTCCATTTTAATAATTTTTTAGCTTTGGAGTAATCACCCTTCAAAAAATCAACCTCCCCAGGTCTAAAATATTTTTTATCAATTTTTATAATTGTTCTTTGTGAGTCTTTATCAATAGCAATCTCATTAATACCTTTATTTTTCCATATTAAGTTAATATTTAATTTTTTCGCACATTTATTAATAAAATTTTTAACTGTCATCTCTTCATTTGTAGCAATAACCCAATCATCTGGTTTTTTGTATTGTAAAATTTTCCACATACTCTCAACATAGTCTTTCGCGTGCCCCCAATCTCTAATTGCATATAAATTTCCAAGAGTTAGAATTTTTTGTTTTTTTAATTTAATTCTTACTAACGCCTGTACAATTTTTTTTGTTACAAATGTAGGACCCCTACGTGGTGATTCATGATTAAATAAAATGCCATTAGAAGCAAAAATTCCAAATGCTTCTCTATAATAAACACTTGTATGATAGGCAAAAACTTTTGACACACCATAGATAGACATTGGGTGAAACCTAGTTTTTTCATTTTGTGATTTATTTTTTTGTTGTTTACCAAACATTTCAGAACTTGATGCCTGGTAATATTTAGTATTTTTTAAACCAAGTATTCTTATAGACTCAAGTATTCTAAGGGAGCCCATTGCAGTAGAATTTGCTGTATACTCGGGTATATCAAAAGAAACTCTTACATGACTTTGTGCTGCTAAATTATAAATTTCATCAGGTTTAATTTTATTCAATAAACCTAAAGTACTAGAGCTGTCAGTAACATCACCATAATGTATAAAAAAATTTTTATTTTTAAAATCCAAACTATCAAATAAATGATCTAATCTTTCAGTATTGGCACTTGAAGATCTTCTTTTAACACCATGAATAATATAATTTTTTTTTAATAGTAATTCAGCCAAGTAAGAGCCATCTTGCCCTGTAACACCAAATATTAATGCAATTTTTTTTTTATTTTTTTTCATAAAACAGTTTAAAATTAATTAAATACTATAATTTGAATAATAATTCAAAAAAAAAATATTCAATACTATATACTTAAAATTTTTCAATTTCTTTAATTATTATTCTATTAACTAATTTGCTATAATTTATTAACAGTTATTATAAATTTCTAATCTTTTTTTTTTGTCATTTTTAAGCTTATACTCGTATGACATTGCTTCATTTTTTGAGATGAATTTCTTTTTATAAATAACCATCCATTTATAACCTTTTGTTGACTTTGCTCCTTTATTTGTATTATGAAGAGAAAGTCTTTTATCTAAGTCTTTAGTATAACCAACATAGGTTTTCTTTAAAATTTTAGACACACATTTAAGCATATAAACATAATAGGTCATTTCAAATCCTAGATAATGGCGGTCCCTGGGGGAATCGAACCCCCCTTTGCAGGATGAAAACCAGCTGTCCTAACCGATAGACGAAGGGACCATGTTGTGATCTTTTATTTT
>MDTF01015423.1_pt1 | contig 15964 bp, 18 predicted proteins | sample 811191 | NCBI WGS metagenome assembly MDTF01 (sample SAMN05326649, study PRJNA326480) | marine metagenome | isolation source: seawater | place: Southern Ocean | collected 2011 | reverse complement strand
TGGGAAGGTAAAAGAAAGTGGTTATGGTGATTTTCAATTTATAAGTTCTTGGGAAATGAATTATAAATCATGGAAAAATCAAAAAGAAATACCTGTAAAAATAATTAGATATGAAGACCTTTTAAAAGAAACATATACAGTTTTTACAGATGTTATAGAGTTTATAAATAAAACTCTTAATATAAAAAAAATAAATAAAGATAAAATAAAAAAAAGTGTTAGTTCAACCTTTTTTCATAAACTTAAAAATGATGAAAAAAAAAATGGATTCGAAGAAGCAGTACCTTCAAAAAATAATGGAGAAACAATTCCATTTTTCTATTTAGGTCCAGATAACGACTGGAGAAAAATTTTAGATAATAATCAAAAATTAAAATTTAATGACATATTTAAAAAACAATTAAAAGAACTTGGTTATGAGGAAAATTAGATATAATTCTTGAAAATCTATTTATTTATTATTCTTAAAATCCACACTGAAATCGAAACTTTATTATTGATTGCATTGAAAAAACCATCTATCTATATTCTTTTTTATAAGCGGGTCTAGCTCATTGGTAGAGCGAATCGTTGCCAACGATTAGGTAGAGGGTTCGATTCCCTTGACCCGCTCCATTAAACTCTTCTTATAACAATTCTCGGCACACTTAACACTCACGACACAACCCATTTCGTTAAAGGAGAAAAAGTTTATATTTTTTTATTTTTATTAATTTTTTTTAATTAGAATTTTTGGTATTCTCACGGAATTGATCATCTAGATTGATTAATTCGTCAAATGTACCCTGCTGTTTGAGCTTACCTTTTTCTAACAAGAAGATTTTATCACACTTTCTTACCGTACCTAATCGATGAGCAATTATGATAATGGTCATATCTTTTCTAAGATTATTAATTTCATTCATTACTGTTTTTTCAGTTTTACTGTCTAGGGCACTTGTTGCTTCATCGAGAACAAGCACTTTTGGATTGTGATATAAGGCTCGTGCGATTCCAATACGTTGACGTTGTCCGCCCGATAATCTAACTCCACGTTCGCCAATTTCTGTTAGATATTGTTTAGGCAATTCATCTAATACAAATTCATGTAAGTTTGCAATTTTAGAAGCTTTTTCAACAGCTTCTTGATCAATATTTTCACGCTCTACTCCAAAGGCAATATTAGCAGTGACTGTGTCATCAGATAAATAAATATGTTGTGGCACATAACCAATAGAACGCTGCCAAGATCTTAAATTTTGCTTTGTAATAATTTCTTGGTCAACTTCCAAAGAGCCTTTTAGAGGCTCTAACAATCCTAGAATGATATCAACCGTTGTAGTTTTGCCACTGCCAGTAGTGCCCACAAATCCTACGGTAGATTTTATAGGAATACTTAGACTTATATTTTCTAGCGCTGCTATTGATGCATTGGGATAACTATAATGAATATTTTTTAAAGTGATTTTTTTGTTAAAGGATAAAACACCCTGATCTTGATTTTCTTTAGGTAGTTCGAGATTTTTAAGATCATCGTGTAGTTTATCAAGTGAAGGACCAACGTAAACAAGTTGCGTAAAACTAGAATAGATCATTTGTAATGCTGGCAACAAACGATAGCCAGCAAAAACGTACAAACTGACTATGGGTAAGGCATTATTAAAACTACCTTTTTGAGACATGCTATAAAGTATTATTAATAACATGCCCCCAAAGCCTATGCTTTCTAAAAGGAAGCGAGGTAATGAGGATATAATTGATGAAGAAGCCTGAGTTAAAGCGAAAATTCGTGAAGAATTGGAAAAACTTTTAATATAAGTTTGCTCTAATCCTCCAATTTTAATTTCTTTTACGGCACCAAAAGCTTCACTAACAGCTGTAAAACGTAATCGATTATTTTTTAATGATTCTTCTCCAATTCGTTTAAGATAGGTATTTACAGAATAAAAAATGAGTACATAAGCTAAACCTAGCGAAAAACCAACTGCAAGCGCAAGTTTTGGGTCAACCACAATTAATAAAATGATAATTGCAATTGTAACAGCACTTTTGGCAATCAGATCCATAAAATTTCCTATGCCTTTCCCAGCTATTTTAGTTGATTCTGATAAAATAGTTTTTCCAAGATCAGCACTATGACGGCTTAAAAACCAACTATAAGGCTGATATAAATATCCCTCCACGAGGCGTTTGCCGATGCTGTGTTCAAGCATTAGAATAAATCGGGTTTGCACATATACTACAATAGCTTTGAAGGTGAGTGTTATAACTAATGTGAAAAATACTAGGACGCCCAAAATAAACATGAACTCTTGATTATTTTGAACTCCAAATATGCTTGAAGCTTGAAACATGTATTGTAAAATAAAGTTTGTCTCAATAAGACTAGGGTTTGTTAGAACGGCCATAAAAGGCAAGACAGATGCCACACCAGCCATATCTAAAATTGCCATTATCAATATCATTATTACCAATAAACCTGCACGTTTTTTTTGGTAAGCGTTAAGCAGAAAGTATAATTTCTTAAAAGTTTGCATTGATTTGGCTATTATTTTATAATTTTTGTTATCTTTCTTAAAAAAAATTCACTTATTTTTGAGTTAAAAACCCCATGTGGACAAACCGTGCTTTTTTTAGCTACTTTTTCTTTGAAAGTAGCCCAAAAAAAATTTTGTAATTTACTATTTTTTTTAAACTCTTTTTTATTTATATTATATAAAAATTCTTTTGTTGCCTGAAATATTTCTTCTGATGTATTTTTTTTAAGTAAGATTTTTTCTTTTTCAAATTCCAAAGAACGATATGATTCATGACAATTTTTTTGCACTATTTCAGAAAATGTTAATTCTTTATTAAATGTTTTGTAAAAATATCTTTGAAATATTATCATAAAATATCTTGAATTAGCCTGGAGATCTGACAGGGGACAAACATTTGTAAATAAGATTGGTCGGTTAAAAATCTTAGGAACTTCATCGTATCCTGTGCTTGAAGTTATGCACAGTTTACAAATGGATCCTAAGTAAATCTCAATTAAATCGCTATGAAATTTAGTATTATGTAGTTCAATGTATTTCTTATTATTTATAGAAATCTTTCTTTGTAAATGTTTTCCCATACGAATTACAAAGTAATTTTTTTTCAAAAGATAATTAAGTGATTTTTTATAGCTTTGAATGTCCACATTTCGATAATCATGATAATTAAAACGTTCAAATTTCCCTTTTTCTAGCAAACTTTTTTTTAAAAAATTACTATCTCTTAATATTACTAGTACAATTTTTTTTTCATCAATTTTATTTTCTTTTAAAATACTCTTGCAGTAGGCTATTTCTTCTTTAGTAAAAGCTATAATATTTTTATTTTTAGCTAAAAGATTATTTATATCCCTACATTGTGTTTTTGAAACACCAGCTAAATGTTTTTGAATATTTAAAAAACTAAATATTAACCAAAAGGGTCTAATAAAATATGCTGAAGAAATAGATATTTTTCTTCTCCACATTTTTTCCAATTGTTTGTTTACTATAAATGTATGAAGCCCTCCATTCGTTTTTAACATTGGAAAATAAAGAAAATCAAATATTTTTTTTTTCTTATCTATTTTTTCTTTTTCAATTAAATACAACGCAGTGTCAGTTACAAAATGACCCATTCTATCAGAATGAACTAAACCAAATCTTAATAATACTAAATTTTTAATTAAAAGAATTATTGGTACAAATAAAAGAGCTATTGGAATTGCAATTAATAAATATTTTTCTACTCTAAATTTTTCAAGTGTTATTTCATATTTATTCATTTAATTATTTTTATCCAATTAGAATTATAACCAAATGACTTGTCGTCTATTAATAAATCATAGCTAATTTTTCCAAAAAACAATTTATGAAATTTTATCTTCCATCGTTTTAATTGAGCTAAAGTTATTTTTTCTGCTTTTTTTTTGGCTAAATTTTTATTATCATTAGTTCTGCCCATATATCTAGCAGTATATATTTTGATATAAAAGCCCCTCTCATATAGATCATTTATCTTTTTTATATTTTTTCTTAAGGGCTTTGCATTTGAGTAGAGCCCTTTAGTTTTGGTGCAAATAACACCATCAATATCAAAACATAATATTTTTTTTTTTCATCTTAATTTAATCAATTAAACAATCTACAAGACTTAAAAGCCAACACTGATGAACATTTTCTACATAATTGTATTTTGAAGAATTTACATAAAAATTTATATCTCCAAGGTTTTTTAATTTGTTACTTTTTGAAAAGCCCGTAAATGTAATTATCGACTTATATCTTTTTTTCTTATTAATGGCATTTATCATATTTTTTGACATACCACTTGAAGAAATTAATATTACTATGTCTTGTTTTTGACCAAATTTATCTAACGATTTTTTTATCCATTCTTCATATCCATAGTCATTAGATAAGCAAGTAATATGACTTGAGTCTGAAAAATTCATACATTTAAAATTTGTATTTTTATTAATATCAATTGCAAAATGGCTCGCTATAGCTGCGCTACCCCCATTACCAAAAATCAAAATTTTCCCACCAGTTTTTTTTAATTGAAGTATCTTTTTCTTTGCTAAAATTAATTTATTAATATTATCGTCATTAGGTAGAATTAATGATTTTAATTTTATAAAATAATCTATAAAATATTTTTTTTTATTTGAATTCATTGCTAAAGTAATTACCAGCAAAATTACAATTGATCGACATTTTTTATTTAATAAAATTTAAAAGGTGTATATTTATAAATATCTTACAATATTCATTATAATCTTAATTTGTAAAATTTAATGCTTTAATTTAAGAAAAAATCTATATAATTTAAATCTCAATTAGTTAAAGAATTACCAAATATATATATATGAAACATGCTCAAAAAAAAATTGTTATATTAGGCGGTTGTGGTTATATTGGCACCGTATTAAGTCAATATCTTTTAAGTAAAGGTTTTTACGTTAAAGTTATAGATAGACAAATATATGGGAATTTTCTTAAACAATCAAAAAATCTTCATTTAGTTAATAAAGACATTAGAGAAATAAATTATAAAGATTTTTCTGGGTATGGGTATATTATTCATCTTGCAAATATAGCAAACGATCCTTCAGCTGAACTTAATCCATCTTTATCGTGGGATATAAATGTACTTACCACAGATATATTATGCAAATCTGCAATAAAAGCAAAAGTTAAAAAGATTATTTTTGCAAGTTCTGGAAGTGTTTACGGAATTAAAAAAGAAAGAAATGTCACTGAAGATTTAGAATTAAAACCTATATCAATTTACAATAAAACAAAAATGATCGCTGAAAGAATTTTACTTAGCTATAAAAAAGAAATAGATATTGTTTGTATTAGGCCAGCAACTGTTTGTGGGTTTTCAAAAAGATTAAGGCTGGATGTTTCAGTTAATATGCTTACCTATCAAGCTTATAAAAAAAATAAAATAACAGTTTTAGGTGGAAAGCAAATAAGACCCAATATTCACATCAAAGACTTAGTACGACTTTTTCATTTTTCTATTAAAAAAAAAATACCTGGTCATATAATTAATGCAGGCTTTGAGAATTTATCAATCCTCAATCTTGCTAAAAAAATCCAAAAAAAAATCAAATGTAAAATAATAGTAAAAAAGTCTAATGACCCAAGATCATATAGATTGTCTTCAAATAAATTAGAAAAATTAGGCTTTAAGAGAAAATATAATATTGATTATGCTATATTGGAATTAAAAAATTTTTTTGAAAGTAAAAATTTTAAAGATAAAATAGATAATTATAATATCAAAAAATTAAAAAAATTATCATTTGAATAAATAAAATGGGTAAAAAAATAAATTTATTAAAGAAATATCCTCCATCAAAAAGAAATATTGATAGAATTCAAAGTAATAAAAAAAAATATCAAATAATTGCTAGAAAATTTAATAAACAATTTTTTGATGGTTCGAGATTAACTGGATACGGTGGTTATTATTACAATAAAAGATTTTGGTATAATGTTGTGGGAGACTTTATTAAATACTATCAAGTTAAACCTTCTTTCAAAATTCTTGATATTGGTTGTGGAAAAGGATTTATGTTACATGATTTTAAAAAACAAATTCCAAAATTAAAAATTTGTGGAATTGATATTTCAAAATATGCAATTAAAAATAGCCTACCTAAAATAAAAAAATATTTGAAAGTTTCTAATTGCAAAAACCTGCCCTTCGATGATAACTATTTTGATTTAGTTATAAGCATTAATACAATCCACAATTTAAATAAAAGAGACTGCGCAAAATCATTGAAAGAAATTTCAAGAGTATCAAAGGGAAAAAGCTTCATAACGGTTGACGCCTATAGAAATAAAAAAGAAAAAGAAAGAATGTTTAAGTGGAATTTAACTGCCAAAACAATTATGTCTGATAAAAAATGGATAAGTTTCTTTAAAAAAAACTTATATAAAGGCGATTATTACTGGTTTACTCCTTAAAGATGAAAATATCTGCAAAAACTATAAGTCAAATTTACTATCAAATTTTAAGAATTAGAAAAATAGAGTTAGAAATATCGAAGGAATACACTGAATGGAAAATGAGATGTCCAGTTCATTTGTCAATCGGTCAAGAAGGTATCGCTGCACCTTTATCAATATTATTCAAAAATAAAAAATATGAGGTTTTGAGCAGTCATAGAGCTCATGCGCATTATTTAAGTAAAGGTGGAAACTTATTTGAACTAATATCTGAAATTATGGGAAAATCAACTGGATGCTCGGGAGGAAGAGGAGGTTCAATGCATTTAACAGATGAAAAATCTGGTTTTTTACTAAGTACTGCAATTGTAGCAAATTCTATACCAGTCGCTGCTGGTGTTGCCTTGTCAAAAAAAATAAAAAAAGAAAAAGGTTTAGTTTTAGCTTTCTTTGGAGATGGGGCTATTGAACAAGGTGTATTTTATGAAACAATAAATTTTTCAATAATTAAAAATCTGCCTATAATTTTTATTTGTGAAAATAATAAATATTCTGTTTATTCAAAGATGGAAGTAAGACAGCCCAAAAATAGAAAAATTCATAAAATGGTAGAAAAAATTGGTATTAAAAGTTTATTCTCAAATGGTTTAGATTCAGTAGAAACATATCAAAAATTTTTATATGCAAAAAACTATGTTGAAAAAAAAAAATAAGCCAATATTTTTGGAGTTTAATACCTATAGATATCTAGAGCATTGTGGACCTTTTAATGATGACAATCTAAGATATAGACCTAAAAAAGAGATAGATTTTTGGAAAAAAAAAGATCCCTTAGTTATCTTAGAAAAAAAATACAATAAAATATTAAACCAAAAAAAAATTAGCTCTTTTAAAAAAAAAATATCTGATGAAATAACTTTGAATTTTAATAAAGCAAAAAGAAGTAAATCTTCAAAAAGTTCTATCAATAAAAAAGAAATATATGCCTAAATATAAATATCTAACCTATGCTGAAGCAATAAATGAAGCTTTGGATTTATCACTGAAAAAAGATCCCAACTTGTTATGCTACGGACTTGGAGTTTCAGATCCAAAAGAGGTTTTTAATACTACTAAAAACCTACAAAAAAAATATTCGTCAGAAAGAGTTTTTGATATACCATGTTCTGAAAATGCGCTAACAGGTGTTGGAATTGGTTGTGCCATCAAAAAATGTAGGATTGTAATGACACATCAAAGGTTAGACTTTTCACTTCTTGCATTGGATCAAATAGTAAATAATGCTTCAAAATTTTACTATATGTTTAATAAAAAAATTAAAGTACCAATCACGATCAGGATGATTGTTGGAAGAGGTTGGGGTCAAGGTCCAACGCATTCTCAATCTCTTCAGTCGATTTACTCACATATACCCGGCCTAAAAGTTGTTATGCCTTCAAACCCAAACGACGCAAAAAAGCTATTAATCAGCAGTATATTTGATGATAATCCAGTAATTTACATTGAACACAGATGGTTACATGGGCAAAAAGGTAAGGTAGAAACTGGTTTCATTAAAAAAAAAAATTGGTGGCGCAAATATCTTAAAAAGGGGTAAAGATTTAACTATAGTTGCAAGCTCACATATGACAACTGAGGCAATTATTGCAGGAAAAATTTTATTAAAGAATAATATAATTCCTGAAATTATTGACTTAAGATCAATTAAACCACTAGATCTTAATAAAATAGAAAAATCAGTAAAAAAAACAAAAAGATTAATTGTTTTGGACTCAGGGTTTTCGTTTGGATCAATTGCAAGTGAAATAATATCCTCATTATACATCAGAAATTTTAAATTACTAAAATATCCACCTGTAAAAATTACTATGCCAGACTGTCCTGTGCCAACGGGTTTTTCACTAACAAAAAATTTCTACCCGAATTATAAAAAAATAATTTTAGAATGTGAAAAAATGTTCAACAAAAAAATTATTTATAATAAAATAGAAAAACAGTTACACGATGTTCCTGATAAAGAATATTTAGGGCCGTTTTAAATATTAAATTATTTTTTATGTTTATATATTAACTTATTTGTTACTAAGGATTTGTAGTTTTTTTCAATCCAATCAGCAGCATCTTTAATCCCATCACTAATATTGACTGTAGATCTCCATCTTAACTCCTTAATTATCTTTTTTGAAGAAAGCTTATAAAACTCATCTTTACCAATCCGATCTTTTTTATAAAAAATGTATTCATTAAAATTTTTTGTTTTATTTATAATTTTAATTATTTTTTTTACTAAATCTATTATTGATATAAAATTATTAGTAGAAATATGGTAAGTTTGACCTATTTTCCCATATTTTAATATTTTATAAAGAGCATTATTTACATCATCAATATGTATAAAAGATCTAAAAGTTAAACCATTACCATGTATAGGTATTTTTTTCTTTTTTTTTAACATCATTATTGCTTTAGGAATAATTCGATAGAGTTGTTGATGGGGTCCATATACATTTGCTGCTCTAGTAAAAATGACAGGAAATTTTTTATGTTTATTCATTAATTTCATGTGAGTATCGGCTGATGCTCTTGATAAAGCATATGGTGTTGATGGATTAAAAAAAGTTTCTTCATTTAATTTTTTCTTATTATCCCCATAAACTTCTGGTGTAGTAAAATTTATGAATTTTTTTAAATATTTTTTATTTATTAAATAATTAACAATTTTAACGGTAGATAAAAAATTAGTCATGTACCAGTCTACAGGAGAATTCCAGCTTTCATTTACCATCCCTTGCGAACTATAATTTACGATAATAGAAGGTTTGTATTTATTTAATAATTTTATAATTAGATTTAAGTTCTTGTTTATATCTGCTTTATAAAATTTAAAATTTTTAATATTTTTGTTTTTTTTATATTTTAAAAAAATATTTTTATTCTCTTCTGACCTACTTATGCCAATGACAAATAAATTTTTATCTAATAAATAGTTAATAAAACTTGAACCTGAAAAAGAATTTGAGCCAATTACAAGGACACTATTTTTCATAAAAATTATTAATTAACTTTGATACTTTTCTTATTAAACTTGATTTTAAACCAGGACCACTAGGTAAATAAAAAACTTTTTTTTCAAAATTAGAGGAGTTTTTAAAAGTCTTATTTCTTTTTTTAAATTTTAAATATCTAACTTTATCAAAAGATGGGCTATAAAGTCTTGTTTCTATATTTTTGGATTTTAAAAATTTTACAATTTTGGCTCTATTGTCTGAAAGAAATTCGTTGTACACAGGTCTGTCCCCAAGATTTGGATTTATGTTCGCTGGATATATAAACTTATAGCTTTTTTTTAATAAATTTTTGAAAAGATTAAAATTTTTTAAGTTATTTTTTAAATCTTTATTATATTTTTTTAGTTGCACTATACCTATTGCTGAGTGTACATCACTAAATTTGAAATTCCCCCCAAACTTATTCCAATTTTTAATATTTTGTATATCGCTGAAACCATGTCTACGCATTGATAAAATAATTTTTGCTAATCTAGAATTATTTGTTGAAATAAAACCGCCTAATCCGGTTGTAAAAACTTTAGTAATTGATGTTGAAAATATTCCTGCATCACCGAATGTTCCGACAAATTTATTTTTATATTTTACTCCAAAAGCTTGTGCTGCGTCTTCTATTAGATAAATTTTATTTCTTTTAGCTATTTGTTTAATTTTGTCTATCTCTATAACTCTGCCATTCATATAAATTGGAAAAATAACTTTTGTTTTTTTTGTAATATTCTTTTCAATCTCAGAAATACTTAGCAACGGTCTTTTAGGATCAACTTCTATGAGAACAGGTTTTAAACCTAATATTTTACAAGTATTAATAATAGAAATCCAACCTATGTTTGGAATTATGACTTCATCTTTGTTTTTTAGGCCTAATGCCATAAATACCAGCACATTAGCCATACTCCCACTACTAACTGCAATTACATGTTTTACTTTAAGAAATTTTTCTATTTTTTTTTTCAAATAATCTACAATAATTTGCCGTATCTATTCGTCCAATTCTTATTACTTTAGAAATCTCCTGTTTAATTTTTTTTTTATCTAATGCTGTGTGCCACCAAAGAGTTTTCATAATAAATACATGTTAAATTCAATTATGTTTACATCTATATACCATTATTGTAAATTTATAAAATGGTCCATCAAAAAAATATTCTTAAAGATTTTTATAATAATGGATTCACATCATATAAAATTAATAAGAAAAAAATAATATTTATTAAGAATTTAAAAGATAAAATTAACAAAAAATACAAAAATTTTTTTGCACAAGATAAATTCGAAAATTTTCATAAGCATAATAGCTTTGAAAATATAAATAATACGAGAATGAGTATGATTAATTATATAAATACAAAAAAAAAATTAAAAATGGATATCTATTTAGCGTTAAAACCTTTTTTTGACTCCATGATTGGGCCTGATGTTGTTGTTCAAAAAAACGTAAATTTATCAATCCAAATGCCATTTGATGACGAGAGGCCATTGTTACATAAAGATACACCTCTTTCATCTATGCATGAACTCGTTATTTGGATACCTCTTGTCAATTGCAAAGATAATATGTGCATGACAATGATACCTAAAAATAAGCATGATTTAATAGATTCTTTATTTAAAGAAAATGATGAAGCCTTATTTAAAAAATACGCAAAAAAATATGGTGTTAGAAAAAATATTAAGGTTGGTACCGTTTTAATATTTAATGCAAATAATTTTCATTACGTGCCCCTAAATACAACAAAATTAACAAGATGGTCATTAAATATAAGGTTTAAAAATTTGTTTACTCCATATGGGCAGAGAAATTTATTAGACTATTATGAAATAATTAACACTTCCTATCTAACGAAAATGAATTCTTATAAGTTATAAAATGAATAAAAAAAATTTACTCTTTTGCTACCCAGACACACTATTCAATAAATTTTTACCTCAAGCTTTGCAGATAAGCATAATTAAAAATTTTATATCTTCTTATGAAAAAGAAATTAGTTTTTATACTGGAGAAAATCATATTACCTATAAGAAACTTGATTTATTTAAAAAAAAATTAAAAACAAACCCCAAAATAAAAGGATTTGTTTTTTTTAGTTTTATGCAGTTTTGTTATGATAAAAAAGACAATTTAAATATTTTAGAAAATGCTTTAATACAAAATTATGAAATATATTTTGCAAAAGAAAAAATAATTTTAAAGAATATGAACGATCTCAAAAAAAAAAAGAAAATTTATTCTATTATAAGACAACCAACTCAGAAATTATTAATTTAATTCATAATTCTTTTTCATCATAATAATATATTTATTGATTAAAAATTTTCAATTGTTTGAATTAACTAATTTTTTTTGTAAAAATTGTAAATTCTATACTTGTACGAGTAAAATCTGAGTGATTAACACAGCCTCCATGTAATAAATTATCATGAAAAATTACTAACGTTCCTGGTTTAGAGTTTAATTTTAATAATTTTAAATTATTTTTTTCAGGTAAAAAAATAGGTTTATTTTCTCCGTCTCTAAATTCATAATTAAAATCATATTTTAAATTTTGAGTATTTGGAATAACCCCTAAACCATTACTTCCCTTACACCATAAAGATACCCAAAACTTAATTCTTCTTGTGTTTGGAGGTGTATAATCATTATTGATTTCCCAAAACCATCGATCTGCATGAACGGAACCTACATCTTTTGGACTTTTTGGCCTAACAATTCGCCAGTAAATTTCGCCATGACCAATATTATTTTCATCTGAAATTTTAGCATCAGAATAAATATTTTTTATATCGTTAAAAAAATCTGTGTTTAAAAATTTTTTATAGTCACTAGAAGATAATGTTCTATTTTTCATCGGCCATAGTTTTTTATGATCAACTTGATCTGAAATTTTATGATAATTATAAATATGCAAAAATTCTGTATCATAAAATTTTTCAGGATAGCTAGATAATAACACTTTTTTCCAATGCAAATTTACCAAATCTCTCATTGTTTCTAAATCTTCAGAAGAAATCTGGCTTATCATAAAACCTTCTCTAAAATTTAGATTTTCATCTAGTTCTTTTTTTGAAAGATTTAACATTTTAGTCTAAAAGATACCCTATATTATGATAAATAAAAAAAATAAAGATCTTATTTTTAAAGCTGCAATTCTAACCAGGTTAAAAAAAAAATTATTAATATCAAACATTAAATTTAATCAAAATCTAACCAAAGGTCAGGTTTTAGTAAAAATGTATTATAGTGGTATATGTGGTTCTCAGATTGGTGAAATTAATGGTGTAAAAGGAAAAGATAATTTTTTACCCCATTTACTAGGTCATGAAGGAACTGGCATAATTATAGATAAAAATAAAAGTGTAAAAAAATTTAAGAAAGGAGATAAAGTTATTTTGCACTGGCAAAAAAGTGAAGGGTGTGATGCTCATAGCCCAGCTTACTTTATGGGTAAAAAAAAAATTAATGCTGGAAAAGTAACTACCTTTAATGAATTTGCAGTTGTCTCAGAAAATAGACTAACCAAAATCCCAAAAGGGATTTCAGAAAAACAAGCTGTAATATTTGGTTGCGCACTAACAACAGGTTTTGGTGCAGTTGTTTATGATGCAAATATAAAAAAAGATAAAACAATTTTAATTTTTGGAGCTGGTGGTATAGGTATAAGTATAATGCAGATCTCGGCTCTAATGAAACCAAAAAAAATCGTCGTAGTAGACTCTAATATTAATAAAGTGAAAATTATGAAAAAATTTAAGCAAAAAGATTTTGTTCTTTTCAAAAACAATAATTACAACAAGCTTAAAGAAAAAATTTTAAATATTAATAAAGGTGATTGTTTTGACTACGTTTTTGATACAACGGGTAGTGGGAAGATAATGGAGCTTAGCCTCGATTTAATGTTAAAAAAAAGCAAATTAATACTACTGGGAGTACAAAATTTCAAAGAAAAAATTTCACTTAATACTTTACAAATTGTTCTTGGCAAAAAGATAATTGGTAGCACAGGTGGTAATATTAATCCCACAAAAGACATCCCACTTATTTATAAAATAATAAAAAAAAACAATATAAATCTAGACCATTTTTATAATAAAATCTTTAAGTTAACTGAAATTAATCAAGCAATTAAGTATATGTCTCAAAAAAAATCTTATGAAAGAATATTAATTAAATTTTAATTATGAAATATAAAAAAGTTATTATTACAGGAAAATTCAATATAATTCACCCCGGTCACTTACGTATATTAGAGTTTGCTAAAAATATTTCAGAAAAACTAATAGTAGGTGTCCTTAGTGATAAATTAGCTAAAGATGATGCTTTTATAAAAGATAAAATAAGACTTTTGAATATTAAGTCGATAAAATTAATTGATGAAGTGCACCTAATAAGGAATTCTATAGAGCACTTTATTCAATCAACGAAGCCAGATGCTGTCATTAAAGGTTTTGAATATAAAAATAAATTTAATATAGAGAAAAAAATTTTAGACAAAATTGGCAGTAAATTGATCTTCAGTTCTGGAACAGCAAATTTATCATCAGCTGATTTGTTGAGAAGAGAATTCTCTTCTAATTATATGACTCAAATTAAATCTGATGATGATTATCTTAGAAGATATAAAATAAACAAAGATAAAATCAAAAAAACTATAAATTCATTCAAAGGTCTTAAAGTAATGGTTTTGGGAGATACAATAATTGATGAGTATCAAGCTTGTGAGAGTCTTGGGATGTCCAGAGAAGATACATCTATAGCTGTAAAGCCAATTGAAAAAAAAAAGTTCTTAGGTGGTGCAGCGATTTTAGCTTCACATGCATCTTCGTTAGGTGCCAAAACAAAATTTATTAGTGTGATAGGTGATGACGGCCAATATAAATTTATAAAAAATAATTTAGAAAAACAAGGGGTATTTATCAATTTAATCAAAGATAAGTCCAGAATAACTACAAAAAAAGTGAGATTTAGATCTGGCAATACTACACTACTAAGATTTAATGAATTCGACCAAAGTCCACTGCCAAATTTTATTGAAAATAAAATTATAAAATTAATAAAAAAAGATATAGATAAAATTGATCTATTAATACTATCTGATTTTAGTTATGGGGTAATTACAAAAAAATTAGTAGAAACTATAAATGAATTAAAAATTAAAAATAAAAATTTAATAATAACTGGTGATAGCCAAAGCTCTTCACAAATTGGAGATATCACAAAGTTTTCAAATCTTGATTTAGTGTCTCCTACGGAATACGAAATTAGATTAGGATTAAAAGATTTTTCATCTGGATTAGTTGAATTGGGTTTGCAGGCAATTAAAAAAAATATTGCAAAAAACATAGTTATTACACTTAATAAAGAAGGTGTTTTGATACAGCAAGGAAAGGAAAAATTTTCAACTGATAAAATATCAGCCTTATCAAATATAGTTCGTGATCCTGCGGGAGCTGGCGATTGTTTTTTATGTGCATGCTCAATGTCATTTGCATTAAATAAAGATTTGTGGATTAGTTCATATATTGGGTCCCTTGCAGCAGCTATTCAAATTCAACGAGTGGGAAATATACCAATAAAAAAAAGTGAAATCTTAAATTCATTAAAATGAATGCACTAATTCTATCTGCGGGTTATGGCAAAAGATTAAGACCCTATACTTTAATAAAACCAAAGTGTTTAATAAAAGTTAAAGGCAAACCAATATTATCCATTTGGATTGAAAAGTTAATCAAAATTAATACAAAAAAAATTTATATAAATACTCATTATCATCATAAACAAGTTGAAAATTATTTAAAAAAAAAAGGATTAAACATAAAATTAAAAACTTTATACGAGCCATCTCTTTTGGGAACAGCTGGAACTCTTATAAAAAATATGAAATACTTTTTGAATTCAAATTTACTACTAGCTCATTGTGACAATTACTTTTTAGAAAGCCTGAGTAAAATGATTACTTTCCATCACAATAGGCCAAAGAAATATTTAATGACAATGATGGCATTTAAAACTACAGAGCCTGAAAATTGTGGAATTTTAAAAGAAAAAAATAATTCTATAATTGAATATTTTGAAAAAAAGAAAGGAGATAATGGAAATTTAGCTAATGGAGCAATTTATATACTTTCACCTGAAATGCTTAGAATTATTCTTGATAATTTTAGTGATGCCAAAGACTTTTCAAAGGATATAATTCCCTTTATAAAAAAATATATTTACGTTTATAAAACAAAAAAAATTTTCCAAGATATTGGTAGTATTAAGAACCTTAATCAAATTAACAACTTATAAACTTCAATATCTTTAAAGCATACTAATCAATGAGTGATTTACTTAATAAAAAATGTGTACCTTGTGAGGGTGGAATTTTACCTTTTGATATTAGTGAGATTCATAAATATCAAAAAAAAGTTGATGGTTGGGATGTTAAAAAAAAT
>MDTF01012479.1_pt1 | contig 15977 bp, 15 predicted proteins | sample 811191 | NCBI WGS metagenome assembly MDTF01 (sample SAMN05326649, study PRJNA326480) | marine metagenome | isolation source: seawater | place: Southern Ocean | collected 2011 | reverse complement strand
GCTTATTGTTTAATTTAAGATTTAATTTCATTTCATCTAAATTAGAAAGATAAGTATCAAATATAAAATACTCTAAATTTGAACTTCTTTTTAATTGTAAATATTGATAGCAATTAAAAATTTTATTAATATAATTATTGTTATTTAAAGTTAGTCTATTATAAATTTCTTTGTAATCCTTTATAACTAAATTAGTATTTTTTTTTTCTTTTTTTATTGATTTAAATTTAAAATTATTAATTATTTCAAAAAAAAGATAATTATTCCAATCTTCATTTTCCATAAAATAATTAAAATCTTCTATTCCATATGGTATAAAATTTTTTGAATTATATTTAAAATTTTCTACTTCAATTTGTTTATATTTTGCGTTGACTTTTTTTAATGAGTTCCACCTTTCAAAGACTATAGTTATAAATTTGTATAACCAAACTCCTATTAATATTCTCCAATATAATTTGGAGTAATTCAGCTTATGAAACTTATTCAAGAAATTAGCTAGATAAGTAAGATTTTCTTCATAAATTTTATTAATATAATAATAATTTTTAATTAATTTTTTTGAATTTTTTTCACTTTCACTTAGAAAGAATTCACTATTTGAATTCTTTTTTAATAAATGACTATTAGGGTGATTTAGTATAATATTATTCTTTTTGTCTTTGAGTTTAAAATTTCTTAAATTAAGGATTAATTTTTTTTTCATTTTTTACTTAATAAAATTAATATATTTTATATTTAATGAACGGTAATAAAATAGTTTGATCATTTTTTTGGATTTAATTTTATCTAAATGTTTAAATACATTTATGAATATATGTAAAAATGCCACCTTTATAGCATTATTATAAGCGACTTTTTCAACAAAAAAGAGGTAAATTTACTAGTAAAAGTCTAAAATTGATTTAATTAATATGGTGTATTTTACTTAACTGATGATAAAAAATTCTTTTAAGAATTGTAAAAAAATTATTTATATATTTCAAATTTTAATAAAAAATGAATAAAGATATTGTTATAAATCCAGACTTAACTATCAAAGAGGCACTTCAGAAAATTGAGAAGTCAGGCCTTAAATGCGTATTTATTGAAAAAAATAATAAGCTAATTGGTTCATTAACTGACGGTGACATAAGAAGATTAATAATTAATGGAAAAAATTTAAACCAAAAAATAACAAATGTGTATAACAAAAACCCTAAATTCATATGCCGAAGTGAATATTCAATGAAAATGGCTAGAAAATTATTTTTAAAGTATAAATTGGATGTTCTGCCTATAACTGAAAAAAATAAAGTCATTGATGTGGTAAGTATAAAAGACTTATTTAAAAGTAAAAAATTTTTGAAGAAAAATAGTGTTTTTATACTTGCTGGTGGAAAAGGTGAAAGGTTAATGCCATTTACTTCAATTCTACCCAAGCCTTTAATACCAATCAATGGCACACCTATTATAAAATTAATAATTGATAAATTTAATTTTCAATCAACAAAAAATATATTCATATCCTTAAATTATAAATATTCAATAATTAAATCTTATATAAGTAGTGAAATTAAAAACCATAAATTGAAATTTATTAGAGAAAAAACCCCTCTTGGAACAATTGGATCTCTGAAACTAATTGATGGAAGGGATTTAAGTAATAATATTATAGTTACATTTTGTGATATAATTTTTCAAAATAATATGGAGCCAGTACTCGCCTTACATGAAAAATATAAAAATGATCTTACTTTGGTAGTAGCACCAAAAAAAATAAAAATTCCTTATGGTGTTTGCAAAATTGGCAATACTGGAAAATTTATCAAAATTGATGAAAAACCTGAGACTAATCAATTAATAAATGTTGGTTATTATATAGTTAATAAAAAAATGCTTAAATATATTCCAAAAAATAAAAAATTTGATATGACGGAACTAATTCAAAAAATTAAATTACACAAAAATAAAATTGGAATGTACCCTATAGATGATAATAGTTGGTTTGATGTTGGTGAGTGGCCTAATTATAAAAATACATTAAATCATTTTAATAATATTTAAAAGTAAGATCTTAATGAACAAAATATGTGTGGTTACGTTTGTATATCCTGGACTAACTAATAAATTTAAAAAATTTTTTCAATCTCTAAATCAACAAACTAATCAAAATTTTGATTTAATTATATTTTCGAATAATTTAAAAAATCTAACTTTACCTAATAATGATTTTAAAATAAGACTGATAAAATTGAATTCAGGGATAATTAAATCGAGATTTGAAATGATAAAATATTTAAAAAAAATAGATTATCAATATATTGTTTTTCAAGATGCTGACGATACAATGTCACCCAATAGAATAGAGTTAGTTTGTAAAAAATTAAAAAAAAACCACATAGTTGTTAATGACTTAGATATAATTTTTAATAAAAAAATAATTAAAAATTATTTTAGTAAGAGAATTATCAATAATGCTATTCTGAATGCAAAAGATATTATAAATTTCAATTTTATGGGAATGTCCAATACAGCTATAAGGAAAAAATGTTTAAATGAAATATCTTTTCCAAGGCGACTAAATATTGAAATATTTGATTGGTATTTTTGGACTATTATTCTATCGAAATATAAAGCTAGATTTATTAATTCAACTTCAACACAATATTATGTTAGATCAAATTCACCGACATGTTTGCCCACAAACAGTAATCCTGGTTTTTTAAAAAAAATAAGTTTAATAATTAAAATTCATAAAAAAACTATAGATACATTAATTAAAAATAAGATAATTAAAGACATTAAGCATTTCAATAAATCAAAAAAGATCAATAATAATAAAAAAAATAATTTTTGGTGGGAGTTAAATGTTGAAAAAAATTAAAATTAATAAATTATTTAATAATCAATTAAAAGAAACATACTTAATTGCTGAAATAGGAAATAATCATAATGGCTCGATTAAGCTAGCTAAAAAAATGATTCTATCTGCTAAAAATAATGGTGCTGATTGTGTTAAATTTCAAACTTTTTCTCAAGAATCGTTATTCACAAAAAAATTTTTAGAAAAGAATTTAAGTTTAAAAAAAGATCTTGAAAAATATATTTTACAATTAAGTGATTTTAAATTATTAAAAAAATTTTCTGATAAAAATAATATAGACTTTGCTGCAACACCTTTTTCAAAAAATGAAGTAGATTATTTAATCGATGAATTAAAGGTTAAATTTGTGAAAATTGCCTCGATGGATATAAATAACTACCCTCTTATTGAATATATATCTAAAAAAAAAATACCTGTAATCCTATCAACAGGTTTTGGTAATAAAAAAGAAATAGTATCAGCCATTAATATTCTTAAAAAAAATAAAACAAAATATATAATTTTGCATTGTGTGAGTGAATATCCCCCTAATAACAAAAGCCTTAATTTAAATAGAATTAGTTACTTAATGAAAACATTTAATGTTCCTATCGGATTTTCAGATCACACGTGTGGTACTGATATTCCTTTTGCTGCTATCTCGTTAGGTATAAAAGTTTTAGAAAAACACTTTACTCTAAATAAAAAAATGAAGGGTTGGGACCACTCAATTTCAATGAACCCAGATGAATTAATGAAAATATCTAATTTTAAAAATAAAATCAGTGAGGCGATGGGTAAAGACTATATATATAGAGTTGAGTCACACAAAAAAGCTAACGCATTTAGAAGAAGTATAGTTGCAGCCAAAACAATTGCAAAAGGAAGCAAAATTTCTCTGGAGGACTTAGACTTTAAAAGACCTGGCAATGGATTACCCCCAAAAGAATGGAAACAAATAATAGGTAAAAAAACTAAAAAAAAAATTAATTTTGACGAGCAAATTTATTTTAAATATATTCAATTTTAATCTATTTTGAGATACTATAATATTTCGTTTAATTCCTGTTTTCTTACCCATTTATTTTTAATTTTTTTCCATAGATGTGGTGACCTAAAATTATCAATTATTTTCATTGCTTCTTTATAATTAAGTCCCATGAATTTGTAGACATCTTCTAAATATCTTTTTGGATACTCCCCTTCAAATTTTTTACAAAGTTGAATTGCTTCATCCCTCGTGATGTGTCCTGACCTGATTTCTTGGCAAGCATCAAATCTACACCTTCCAATTCCAAATTTAATATATTGACAATAAAAATGAAGCCATTCAAATTTATCATCTACACCTATATATCTTGCATAGGTTCCATCTGTTCTTTGGTTGTCAGGATTGTAGCCACAATTTTCGACCGCGTAATAATACATTTCTTGTGGATTCCACTTAATATACCAGCCCAAAAATTCTACAGCCAATTTTTTATTTTTTAAATCCTTTGATTTTAAAGGTAAGTATGAAGCTAAATCAGCTTTAGAAATCCAAGGATATTTTTTCTTTATTTCACTTAGTAATAATCCACCTAAAAATAATTTTTTGCTGTCATTGACAAACCAATCTTGATTATAACTAGGCGATAAAGTGTCGCTTGTTTCTTGACTTCCGTATTCGGCGTATGGTTCGCCGAACATAACTAGTTTTACATCATATTTTATTGCCATTTTTGCTGCTATAGTTTTTATTCCGAATTTGAATGGCTGAAGTGGATGTAATAAATTTTGAAAAGCTTCCTTTGCCAAAACAGATGAGACTTTTCCATTTGGAGTAAATAAAATGTTATCAAAACCGCCTTCCTGTATCCATGCACGAATATTTTTCCAACCAATGTCCGTATATAATATAGGTGAATATGTAACTGTTAATGGATTCATTTTATATTTATATTTTAAAATATGACTTACAGTTGAACTATCTTTTCCTCCACTGCCTGAAACTATGCAATCATATCTTCCATCATTTCTTCTGTATTTGTTCAATTTTTTTTGTAATAATTTTTCTCTTTTTTCCCAGTTAATAGTTCGATTTTTTTCCTCAGAGTATTTACAAGCCGCACAGACGCCATCTGAAAATATTGTCATTCCTTTTTTTTGATTATCTTGATTTTTTGTTTCATTCATTGAAAATGGTTTTTGATTTGTCATCAAACACTTTTTGCAGTGAATAACTTTTTTGGGAAGTCCAAATAGACTATTTTTCATATTTTGAAGTTTAGAAAGGATTTATAGATAATCAAACCATTTTTTCTACTCAGTTCAGGGTGAAATTGAGTCGCAATAATATTTTTGTGAAGAATGGCTCCAATATATTTTTTTTTTGAATAATTAAAAGTTAAATGATCATAGCTTTTATTTAAAACACACGCGTAACTATGTGCAAAATAATATTTTTTATTAGAAATTTCTTTAAGGAGTTGTTTGCTGGATTGACCAAAAACTTTTAAATGGCCAATATTGGGAGTAATACAATTTGGGTTTACTGCATCAATTTTTTTTACCACACCGTTAAGGATATTTAGTCCTTTTTGAATTCCAAATTCTTCACTTCTTGTAAATAATATTTGCATACCCAAACAAATTGCTAAAACTGGTTTTTTTTTAATAAAATTTTTAATTGGAATAATCATTTTCTTTTTTTTTAATTGTTCCATAAAATTTTTAAAAGATCCAACACCTGGAATAATCAAATGTGTAATATTCTTTAGATCATTTTTTGAAGAAACTAATTTAAAACTAACATCTAGAACTCTTAAAGTTCTCAACACACTATTTATATTTCCATAATTGAAATTTAGTACACCAACATTTTTTGTCATTATTGAACCATTTCAATTTTTTTTTTCAAAATTTTTATACTCATTTTGTTATGATGCAACGCTCTACTCACGCAAACTCCATTAAAACCAGCATCGTAAATCATTTTTATATCATTAAATGAACTTACACCCCCACCATATATTATTTGAATATTTGTTTTTTTTCTAATTTTTTTTAATAAACTAATATCAGCTATGCCTTTCATTCCATCTCTGTCTATAAAAACAAAGATTATTTCACCTGCTCCAGCATTTTGGACTTTTTCTATCCAATCAAATAATTTTATGTTGTGCCTTTCTCTGCCACTTTCACTAAATACTTCATATTCATCATCAAGTTTTTTTATCTGTATTTGAACAGCAATACTTTGACTTCCGTATGTAGTTGCTATTCTTTCTATAAATTTTGGTGTGTTTAATGCAGCCGAATTTATTGAAATTCTGTCTGCACCATAATTGAATATTTCAGACACCGATTTAATATTCTTTATACCTCCTCCTACTATTAAGGGTATATTTAAGTGTAGTGAGATTTTTTTAATTAAATCTAAATCATATTTTCTATTATAAAGAGATGCTACAATGTCATCATAAAAAATTTCATCAGCTCCTTCAAATGAATATTTTTTTATGAAGTCAATTGGATCACCAACGATTCTTAACCCTTCCATTTGGATTCCTTTAATAAGTTTAGAACTTTTAACTTCCAGCCTAGGAATTAGTCGAAAATTTTTCATATTTAATGAGATATATATACTATATTTAATTTTTAGGTATTTTTTTCAACGTAGTAAAAAAAAAATCAACTTTTTACTGCACCGCCCACCTTCGTTATCTTGTTAATGCATGTAATTTATGGTCAATTCTTATAAATAATTTTCAGTTTTAATTCTTTTTCTTATTTTTTTAAGTGGTGAACCATAATAAATCGATTTTTTTTCACAGTTTTTGTTAACGTATGAATGAGCTCCTATTACCGTGTCATTCTGAATTTTAATACCCTGTTTTATAGTCGAGCCCATGCCGATATAAGAGTTTTTTCTTACAATCACATTGCCTCCAGTTATTACACCTGGTCCTGTACTTGAAAAATCTTCAAAAATATTATCATGATCAATAGAGCAAGATGTATTAATAATACAATGATTGCCAATTTTAGTTCCAATATTAATTACAGAGCCTGCCACGATTAAACTTCCATCACCAACAATTACATCTGGATCAACAATTGCATTTTTTGAAATAACTTTTTCAAATTTAAAATTTATATCTAGTGAGATAATATCTTTATAAACTTTTTGTCTAATGAAATTTAATCCAATTCCTATTATTCCGTTAAAATTATTTTTTTTTTTTATAACTTCAGATATTTTTCCAAGATTAACATAATTTTTTTTTTTATTTCTTATTATTAATTCACCTTTTTGTTTTGTTTCGTCTACAAAACCTAAAAAAATTAATTTTTTATCTTTTATTATTTCTGAATAAATAACTTTAGCATATCCACCAGAACCAAATATTATCACTTTTCTCATTTTTTATATTTAGTATTATTTATTATAATAAATGTTGTTAATGTTTTATTTTTAAACTAAAAAAAATAGAAACATAGAAATAAAATAAAAATCTACTATAAAAGTTTTAGAAAAGCTTTATTTTTAAGATTAATTAATTAGTAAAAATAGCTTTTACTGCTAGATTCAATGTGTGAATGCTTCATGATTTAACTATCTTATTTTTTTAAATATTTTTTAGCTAAAAATTTTGCTGTTTCAAATTGTGTTAATGTATCAATATTCATTGCCACTTCTCTTTTAACAAAATATCCTCCTGTTTTTCCTTGAGGCAATATTCCTTTTAACTTATTTAAAAAATTAGTTTTCATAGCATAAACCATTCCAGCTGGTTGATAGACTTTTGGCGCATCCTGTCTTCTTGTTATATTCTTTCCTTTTGGAAGAATAAACTTGTATCTGTTATTTTCTTTTTTAAACATCCAATATGGTGGATAATCTGGATCAGTTATAGTCATAGCGGCATCATAATTCTTCTTGGTCATTAAATCTAAGACTGCATCAATATGTTTTGCCGTTCTAAAGGGTGTTGTTGGGGATAATATAACTACTATTTCTGAATTCCATGAATCATTTTTTTCTAACCACTTTATGGCATGCTTAATTACTGAATAAGAGCTACTAGTATCTGTTGATAAGTTTTTTGGTCTCTTAAAATGAACTTTAATTTTTTTTTTTTGCAATATTTATTAGTGAATCATCTTCAGATGAAAATACAATTTTATTTAATCTTTTACTTTTGAGAGCATTATCTATTGCTATATCAATTAATGTTCTTCCATTTAATTTTAGTAAATTTTTTTTCTTAATACCTTTGGAGTTTCCTCTAGCAAGAATTACACCTAAAATGTTTTTAGATTTCGACAATTTTTTTCTGTTTGCTTGATAAAAAACCAGCATCAATTACTCTTTGGGTGTTTAATGCATCACCAATATTATTAAAATTTTTTCTTTTTTTTAGAATACATTCATAAAAATACTTTGCTTGATTGGGGTACATAGACAAGAGATTGTTCAAATTATACCTTTCGGTCTTCCAATTATTATTTTCTCTATTATAAATTTTAATCTCATGATTAACTCTATCCCAGATTATTGTACCTTTGCTTCCAGTAATTTCTAAATATATCCTTGGTGTTCTTGAAAATAAATCAAAACTCATTTGTACGATTGATTTATTGTTCATTTGTAAAGTAGCAAAAAAAGAGTCATCACTTGTCATTTTAAGCTCTGAAATATTAGTTACCAAAGAACTAATACTTTTTACTTCCCCCAATATATATCTTACGAGATCTATGCCATGACTGTCATCTAGAAGAGAGCCACCACCTTGTTCTTTTTTTGACATATAAAAATTCTTATAATTTTCATGTTTGTGCCAATCAGGTAAATATGAGCTCCACTTTAGATGTGAAGAATAGATTCTACCAACTATTTTTTGGTCAATTAATTTTTTTAATCTAATAGTGTATGGTGCGAACCTATGACAGTAAGCGACATAGTTAACTAGTCTTTTTTTAACACAATTTTTATATACATCTTTCCAACCTTTTGACGACATACCTAACGGCTTTTCAATAAATAGACTAATATTATTTTTTGTTGCTAATTTTGCTATTGGTAAATGTAAATGTGGCGGAACGGTTATTGCTATAGCATCATATCTTTCAAATTTAATTGCTTTTTTATAATCTTTAAAAATCTTATTAATTTTAAATTTTTCTATTGTTTCTTTAATACGATCATTTCTAACTTCAGCAATATCAATAATAAAATATTTACTAAAGTTACTAATTTGTCTCTTCCCTATAGATCCAGCACCAATGACAAGAAGTTTTTTAATTTTTTTCATGTTAGTTTTCTATAAGCATATTTAATTAATTGCAATTTCTTTGATTGTATTACAAATTGTTTTTAATTTATTTGTACTTAAATTTGAACTTGATGGAATACATAAGCAAGTATCAAATATTTTTTTAGATATTGTAATTTTATATCTTTCATTATTTTTATACATTTTTTGTAGATGATTGGGTGTCCATATTAGTCTTGTTTGTATACCTTTTAGCTTTAACTTTTTATGAAAATAATAAGGTGGTTTTTTAATTACACTTTGATCAATAATTAATATATTCATCCAGTGATTACTGTTTGAATAGCTTTGAGGTGAAAGCATTTTAAGACCAGAGATCTTATTAATAAAAGAGCTGTAAAATAGATAATTTTTTTTTCTATTAATAAGAAAGCTTTTTAATTTAGTTACTTGACCGCAGCCAAAAGCTGCATTTAAATTAGATAGTCTGTAGTTATAACCAATATCATTATGAATATACCTTACTGGATCATCTTTTGCTTGCTCAGCAAAATATATAATTTTTTTAGCTAAGGAATTATTCTCTGTCAATAATGCCCCACCAGACCCTGTTGTAACAATTTTATTGCCATTGAAAGATAAACATCCAATATCACCAATTGTCCCCACATGACGTTTTTCAAACTTACCTTTTAAATAATATGTTCCTAAGGCTTCAGCAGCATCTTCAATGATAAAAATATTTTTTTTTTTACAGATTTTTTTAAGTTCAAAAAAATCTAGCGCATTACCCCACATATGAACAATGATGAGTGCTGTAATTTTTTTTTTGCTTCTTTTGTTATATGTGGATTTATTTTTAAAAAATGTTCTTTCTTTTAAAAATTCAATAGTCTTTGTAATATTTAAATTATGATCTAAATCAACATCCATAAAGATTGGATTAGAATTAAGGTATTTTATTACATTGACCGAAGCTACAAAAGTTAAAGATGGAACAATTACTTCACTGTTATTATCAACACCTATGGCTCTTAACGCCAAATGCAAGGCTGCAGTTCCAGATGATACTGAAATAACATTTTTTGACTTAGTTATTTGTGATAAGGATTTTTCAAATTTTTTATTATAATTACCAAAAGTTGATATCCAATTTTTTTTGATAGTATCTTTAATATATCTAATTTCATTTCCAGTTATAACCGGTTCATTGAGAGCTATCATATAAAAGTTTTTTTGTTTTTTTTAAAAATATTTTCTAAGTACCAATTATATGTTTCTTTTAAGCCTCTATCTATCTCATAATTTGTATTATAATTAATAACTTTTTTAAGTTTATTCATATCTGGTCGTCTATTTTTTGGTGAGCCAATTTCAGAAGAGGATTTAATTAATATAATCTTTTTGTTTATAATCTTAGATATTTTTTTTGCTAATTGAAAAATACTTATACTATTTTCAAATGAACCAATATTAAACGTCTGTTTTAAGGGTTTATTTGAGTGAGATAGTTTATATATCATCTCTACTGCATCAGAAATATAACAAAAAGATCGCTTATGATGTGGTGAAATAATTTTAATAATTCCATTCTTAGACTTGTGCATTTTTTGCATCAACTCCGGTATAACGTGTGAAAAACCCATTCTTGGTCCATAAAAATTATGTGGTCTAATATTGATATGAGGGAGCTCTTTCGAGATATTACACATTAATTCTCCATAAATTTTTGATAACATATAGGAAGTTCTATTCTCCTGCATATCTCCTATAGCCAAATAAGTACTTTCTGGTGTTGGCATCTTTAGACCAAAATACTTTAGTGTTCCTGAATAAACTTCACTTGTTGAAGAAAATATAAACTTAGTGAGTTTTTTTTGTTTACGAGCAATTTTAATTGCATTGTCTAATAAATAAATGTTTTGTGTCAAGACATTATATGGGTCTTTATTCACATGCTTAACGCCAATAATAGCTGCTAAATGAAAAATTTTATCATAATCAGTCGACCAATTTTTAATATTAAAATTTAATAAATCACTTTTTATTAGAGTAACATTTTTATTTTTCAATAATTTTTTTAAATCAAAATCTATTATTCCACGTTTAAAATTATCTACTAAGTCAACCTTATAACCTTTGTTTGCAAATTTTTTGCATAAATGAAAACCAATAAATCCCGCACCTCCAGTAATTAATATTTTTTTCATAAAATCATCTACCTATGGAGTGAAAATTAATCTTATTTTTTTTAATTTGTGTTAATTGAGTATCTGCAAGAACATAGTTAGCATCAAATATAATGGTATTTTTTATTAATTTTTTGTCAAAGTTAATTTTTCTATAAGCATTATGCCTTACAGTAAATAGGACGAGATCAAATTTTGAAAGGTTTTTAACTGTGTTAATTTTAGTAATTTTTTTATTGGGTACAGATTTTACAAATGGATCGTGCCAAAATAATTTGACACCATTTTTTTCACACTTGTCAGAAAAATAGATACTTGGTGAAGATCGCAGATCACCTACATTTTCTTTATAACTCATACCTAAAATTAAAATATTTTTATTTTTAATGTTATTTTTAAATATCTTTTTTATTTTATTATAAGTTATGAGAGGCATTTCCTCATTAACTTTCATAGCTTGTTTTGAAAATGGGAATTTTAAATTTTTAATATTCCATATTTTTTTTGCTGCATATTCTCCAAACAATGGGTCTTTTGTTAAGCAGTAGCCACCAACACCAAAGCCTGGGTGTCTTATATTTGAATGTGTTGGTCTCAATCTAATTGACTCGATGACTTTATATATATCTACATTTATAACTTCGGCAAATCTAGACCACTCTTCAATAAAAGCAATATTAGTCGACCTATAGCTATTTTCTAAAATTTTTCCTAGTTCACAGGCTCTAATATTTTCAAGTTCCGTTAATGGATATTTTTTTGTATTAATAATTTCTTTTAAAAATTTTTTACACATATGCGCTGATTTTGTATTTATTCCTGACATTACCCTCCAATAATTTTTGATAGAATTTAAATAATTATCACCCGGCATTACTCTTTCATAAGTGTACGCTAGGAGAATTTCATTTTTTTTAAATCCCCTTTTTTTGAATATTCTAGAAAATAATGGAACTATTCTTTTCTCACATGTTCCAGGTGGAATGGTAGATTCTACAATTAATAAGGTATCTCTATCAATGTTTAATAATATCGTTTCTATAGAATCTAAAAAACTTTTTAAATTTACAATTGAATCTGTTTTATTTTCAAGATCACAGTTTATACTTACAATTACTATTTTTGATCCCTTAATATCTTTAATAGAATTTGAACAGACTAAGTTTTTTTTTTTATTTGTTGCAATAAGAAATTTATTTTTAAAATTATTATCATTAATTTCTATTGGCAGGATTCCAGAATTTATTTTTCTAGATATCTCTTTTCCATTTTTAGATGATTGTTCTATGCCTGTAACAAAATATTTATTATTATTTCCTTTTTTTGTTGATGCAATTAATGTGGCCATTGCCGTTCCAACATAACCCATTCCTATAACTGATATTTTTTTCATAATAAAATTAACTTAAATAACTATTTAAATTATCATATTTTTTTTTAAAATTTTCTAAATTATCCTGATCTTTTATACACCCATCTTTAAGCAAAATTATCTTATTGCAGTATTCGAGTGTGCTAATTCTATGTGCGACTATTACAGTAGTAATTTTAAGTTTTTTAACAATATCGAAATAGGTTTTCTCATTTTCATAATCTAAATTACTAGTTGGCTCATCTAATATTAAAAATTTAGGTTTGTTATATAGGGCTCTCGCTAAACTTAATAATTGCTTTTCCCCTCCTGAAATTTTTACACCTCTATTACCAATTGTTTCATTTAATTTTCCGATATAGTGATTTAAACCAACTTTTTTTAAACAATCTGTTACTAGATCCTCATCTATATCATTATCTTCTTCACCAAAAGCAATATTCTTTTTAACTGAAGTATTTAATAAATAAATATCTTGTCTAACATAATGCAAGTTTTCTATCCGATAGTCTTCATCAGAATTTACAATTATCTTATTATCTAAAATTATTTGACCTTTAGAAAATTTTAACAAATTGCATATTAAATTGATCAAGGTAGATTTCCCAGACCCTGTTTTACCAACAATTGCCAATTGATCATTTTTGTTTATTTTTAAGCTAAGATTTGAAATGCTTCTTTTTTTGTAACCTTCATATGTAAAGTTTATATTTCTTAATTCTAAACTATTTTCAAAAAAATGTTTTTTTACAGATATTGCATGGCTTTTGTGTTGAATAAATCTATCTTTTTTTAAATTATCAATTAGATAGTCAAGCTGTTTTTCCTGAAATTTAAATGAGTTAAGGTAAGATATTAAAGTAGTCGCGCTTGGAATTATTCTAATAAATGATAAGGCTAGAAAAGACATGGTGGGTATAATCTCACTAAAACTTTTTCCTAAATAAGTAAAATAAACTATAAATGAGACCATAATTAAAATTCCTATAATTTCGATAAATGGCTTAATAATAGCGTTAAGTATTTTACTGACGGTAATCGTTGTTTCATATTTCCAAATAAAATCTAAAAATATTTTAGAAAAAAAATTTTCTTTACTTAAGGTTTTAATATCAATAATAGATCCAAAAAATTCACCAATTAGTGCGTATCTATTCTCTTGATAGTGATAAGATTTTTTTCCTTGGCTACGGAGTATTTCTCCTAATTTAAATTTGTGTATAAAGTAAGTAATTATAACAATAAAAGCTAATGTAATTGCAATATTTAAATTTGTAAAAGCGATAATTAATATTAACCCAAAAATAATGAATAACTCTTTTACAATTCCTAATGATATCATCATTACACCAGGTATAATATGAACCGAATCTAAATTATTTATAAAACTTGCTGGATCTTTTTCTAAGAAAAAATCATATTTTTTATTAATATAAATATTGAAAAGTTTTGACGTATATCTTGTTTTAATTTTTCTGCTGAAGTAAAATTGATAAATAGACACTAAAAGTATAAAAATATTTTTAATAAAAAATAATAGAACTATAACAAACAAAATTGTATACAAATTTTCAGTATCACTATTGTTCTTTATAAAATCTCCTAAAAAAATTTGAAGATTTTCAAATGGAATTTTAGAAATTAGTTTATCTGGTTCTAGGATGTAATATAGAAATACTGGTATACTACCTATAGATATAACATCTAAAAATGCACTTATAATATTTAATATAAAAAGAAAAATACTCTCCATTTTTGTCTTTAAAGTAAAAATTGAAAAAGTTTTTTTTATCATAATTTTCTATAGACCAAGATTTATAAATAAAATTGTGGCAAGTTTATATTTTATTTATTAAAATGTTTGTTAATATCAAAATAGTTATACCAGTCGCTTTTAAATCCTAGATTTTTATCATCTATAAAAATATCATATGATGGTTTACCCATGATTAAAAAGTGATAATTAATGTTCCATTTTTTTAATTGAGCTTTTGTTATATTAAAACCTTGTTTTTTTGCTAATTTTGCATTCTCATTATTTCTTCCCATAAATCTTGAAGTAAAAATTTTTATAATAAATCCTTTGTTGTGCAAATCATTAATAATTTTAATAACTTTTTTTTTTGGTTTTGATAATTTGTAATTATTCAATTTTGTAGTGCAAATTGTGTTATCAAGGTCAAAACAAATAATATATTTTTTATTCACAGCTTATTTTTTTAATATAATTAATTCTTTAATTTTTTTTTCATTAATTCTTGAATACAAATATTAAAAACAATCATTTGCATATCTTCTGAAATTTGCATATCGTTAACTTGATAATGTATATAAGAATCTACAATTTTTTTACACTTACCTCCATTAAATCCTAATATTGCAAATGTAAATAAACCTAACTTCCTTGCCATTTTAACTACATTTATAATATTTTTTGAATTTCCACTTCCAGATAATACAATTAATAAATCTCCCTTAATTCCTTTTACTTTTAATTGTTCTGAAAATATATTTTCATAACCAATATCGTTTGCCAAGCATGTAATGATTGAAGAATTTGATGATAAAGATTCTATATTTAAGCCTTTTTTATTATTTTTTCCAGCAGCAAAAATTAGATCATTTGCAATATGGTTTGCATTTCCTGCGCTTCCACCGTTACCACAAATAAAAATTCTTTTGTTGTTCTTCCATGACAAAAAAAGTTTTTTATAAAGTATATTTATTTTATCATATTTGTTTTGTTTGATGGTTTCAATTAATCTTTTGGAGTACTGATCAACCATCTTATGACTTTGTGGATTTTTTTTATTCATTACTTAACTTAGCCAGTCTTTATTGTTTAATAAAAAATCACTACTATAATTTGCTCTAATTATATTATGCAATTCATATTCCTTTGATTGGGTGTCTTTGATTTTTTTCCAATCTTTTGATTTATATTTATTTTGTAAAGCTTTAATCTCGTCAGTTTCTAAATAAGTGCCCTCTATTCTATCAAGCAACTCCATTGTAGCATCTTTTATTTCTTGTTTTGTGCAATCAATAATTTCAATTTTATGCTTATCCAACTGATGTCTATGTCTAATGCTGGGTTCATTATAATCTAAAATTTCTTTTAAAGTTAAATTTCTTTTTTTATTTTTTGAATAGTAATGTTTTGCCAAAAGAATTGTATCTTTCATAAAAGTAAATAAATGATGCAAATTTGCATTTAAATCTAACAATGGCTTTCTATACAATACAGAAACATGAGAATTTCCAGTACCACTGTTTATTCCAAATAGACAATTAGCTGCTAAATAAATATCCAT
>MDTF01002286.1_pt1 | contig 15977 bp, 16 predicted proteins | sample 811191 | NCBI WGS metagenome assembly MDTF01 (sample SAMN05326649, study PRJNA326480) | marine metagenome | isolation source: seawater | place: Southern Ocean | collected 2011 | reverse complement strand
CTTTTTTCATCATTTGAATAATTTTACCTGGTAAAGAACCAATATAAGTTCTTCTGTGACCTCTAATTTCAGCTTCATCACGCATTCCTCCAACAGAAACTCTTACAAATTCTCTATTTGTAGCTCTTGCTATTGATTTACCTAGTGAAGTTTTTCCTACACCAGGAGGTCCAACTAAACATAAAATTGGGCCTTTAATTTTATCCATTCTTTTTTGTACAGCTAAAAATTCTATAATTCTTTCTTTAACCTTCTCGAGACCAAAGTGATCATCATCTAATACTCTTAATGCTTTTTTTAAATCAATTTCAACTTTGCTTTTTTTATGCCATGGCAGATCTATCATCCAATCTAAATAATTTCTGACTACAGTTGCCTCCGCAGACATTGGGCTCATATTTTTTAACTTTTTGAGTTCAGACAAGCATTTTTTTTCTACATCTTTTGGCATTTTTGAATTCAAAATATTTTTATTTAAACTTGATGTTTCGTCTTTGCCATCTTCAATTTCTCCTAATTCTTTTTGGATAGCTTTTAATTGTTCATTTAAATAATACTCTCTTTGAGTTTTCTCCATCTGAGTTTTAACTCTACCTCTAATTCTTTTTTCAACACCAATAATGCTAGCTTCATTTTCCATAATTTTGATAATAATATTGAGTCTTTTTTTAACATCGGTTGTCTCAAAAATTTGTTGTTTTTCAGAAATTGTAGCCGATATATGAGATGCTATATTATCTGATATTTGAGAAGCATCCTTTAATTGTTTAATATTATTAATTGTTTCGTTAGAAATTTTTTTGTTAATTGATGTTAATTTTTCTAATCTTCTTATTCCTATTAAAGCCAAAGGCATTAAGTCCTCTTTATCGTTTATAACATCGTTATGATAAGCGTAATCACATGTAATAAATTTATCATTATCTTTAAAATCTAATATCTTAACTCTTTTACTACCCTCTATGAGAACCTTAACTGTTCCATCGGGTAATTTTAAAAGTTGAAGTATATTACCTTCACAACCATACATAAAAATGTCCGCTTTTTTTGGATCATCTATTTCAGAGTTTTTTTGAGTTACCAAGATAATTTTTTTATCTTTTTTCATTACTTCATTTAATGCTGATATAGATTTATCTCTCCCTACAAATAAAGGAATGACCATGTTAGGAAATACGACTATATCTCTTAATGGCAGCAGTGGTAAAGAAATTTTAACATCCATGTCTTGAATATGGATATTAAATATAATATTGCAATAGCTATTTGTTAGTTATTAACGCGACTTATGCAGCAGATGTTTTTTCTGATTTAGCTTTATTATTGTTTTTTGAGTGTACTATAATAGGTTCGGAAAGTCCTTTTGCTGCATTGGCGTCAACAATAACTTCCTCAACATTATCTTGGCTTGGAAGATCGTACATTGTCTTTAATAAAATATTTTCAAGTATCGATCTAAGACCTCTTGCCCCAGTTTTTTTATTTATTGCTTTAAGTGCGATTTCTTTGATTGCATTATCCTTAAAATTTAATTTAGCTCCATCTAATTTAAATAATTCTTGATATTGCTTTATTAAAGAGTTTTTAGGTTCTTGTAATATTTGAATTAAAGATTTTTCATCAAGATCTTCAAGCGTTGCTATCATGGGCAATCTACCAATAAATTCTGGTATTAAACCATATCTTAACAAGTCTTCAGGTTCTAAACTTTTCATCCATTCACCTGTTTTTTTTTCTTCAGTTTTTTTTACATTTGCACCAAACCCAATAGACGTACCTTTGTCTCTCTGTGATATAATTTTATCCAAACCAGCAAAAGCACCTCCACAAATAAATAGAATATTTGTAGTGTCTACTTGTAAAAATTCTTGTTGAGGATGTTTTCTTCCACCCTGTGGAGGAACGCTCGCAACAGTTCCTTCCATAATCTTTAATAAAGCCTGCTGAACACCTTCGCCTGATACATCTCTGGTAATTGATGGATTTTCTGATTTTCTACTAATCTTATCTACTTCATCAATATATACAATTCCTCTTTGGGCTTTTTCTACATTATAGTCTGCTGATTGTAATAATTTTAAAATAATATTTTCAACATCTTCACCAACATAACCTGCTTCTGTTAAGGTAGTTGCATCTGCCATTGTAAAAGGAACATCTAAAATTCTAGCAAGTGTCTGTGCTAATAAAGTTTTACCGCAACCAGTTGGACCAACTAATAAAATGTTTGACTTTGAAAGTTCAACATTCTTACTTGCTTTTTGTTCATAATTTAATCTCTTATAATGGTTATGAACTGCTACAGATAAAACTTTTTTTGCATGTTTTTGACCGATTACATAATCATCTAGAACAGTACAAATCTCTTTAGGTGATGGTAATCCATTTTCATGTTTAACTAGAGTATCTTTGCTTTCTTCTTTAATAATGTCCATACAAAGTTCAACGCACTCATCACAAATGAATACTGTTGGCCCTGCAATTAATTTTCTAACCTCGTGTTGGCTTTTGCCACAAAAAGAACAGTAAAGAATATTTTTATTATTAGTTGTCATAAATTTTTTTTAACGAATCAATTTAATCACTCTATTATAAGTAACTCACAATAATCAAGTATAGGTTGATGTAAAAACTAGATCTGGTGTATTAAGATCTTTTGTCTACTACTTCGTCAATTAATCCAAAAACTTTAGCTGTATCTGGGCTCATAAAGTTATCTCTTTCAAGTCCTTTTTTTATGTCTTCTGATGATTTCCCAGTATGTTTTGAATAAATTTCATTAAGTCTTTTCTTTAATGACAAAACTTCATTAGCATGAATTTCTATATCTGTAGCTTGACCTTGAAAGCCAGCTGACGGTTGATGAACCATTATACGAGAATTGGGTAAAGAAAATCTTTTCCCCTTTTTTCCAGCTGCTAGCAAGAAAGATCCCATAGATGCTGCTTGACCAATACATAAAGTTGAAACATCAGGTTTAATATATTGCATAGTATCATAAATTCCCAATCCTGCTGTTACTAAACCACCTGGACTATTTATATAAAGATAAATATCTTTTTTTGGATCTTCTGACTCTAAAAATAAAAGTTGTGCAGTTACTAAAGACGCCACACTATCATTTATTGGACCAACCAAAAAAATTATTCTTTCTTTAAGAAGTCGCGAATATATATCATAAGCTCTCTCACCCTTGTTTGATTGTTCAACAACCATGGGTACTAGATTATTCATGTGTTCAGAAAATTTAATTGTCATAAATTGATTCTATCAACTTATACAACTTGTGATTACTTTTTGCTAACTTTTTTTACTTTAGTTGTTTTAGAGGCCTTAGATTTGGGTTTTTTCGTTTTAACAGTAGCTTTTTTTGATACAGCTACTTTTTCATTCTTATGGTCATGATCATGGTCGTGGTCGTGAGATTTTTTTAAAATTTTTTCTGCTTCGTCTTTTGATATATTTATAATATTAGGTTTGGCTTTTGATTTGATTAAGTCAATAATTTTTTCTTCATAAACATTACCTCTAAGACTTGCTAATGCAGATGGATTCTTTTGATAAAATTCCATAATCATTTTTTCTTGTCCGGGCATCGTTCTAAGTTGCTTTTGAACTTCAGCTTGAATTTCTTGTTCTGTAACTTTAACATTATTTTGTTCACCAAATTCATTTAAAATTAAACCAACCTTAATTCTTTTTTTTGCTGTTTCTTCAAAACTTTTTTTATTTTTTTTGGCTTCACTTTCTGTCATTCCTTGAGATAAAACTTTTATTTCTTCTTCAATTAGGTTTATTGGTATTTCATCAACTTTAAATTTTTCAATTGCATCAAGAATTTGTTTTTTTGATAACATGTCTAGTGAATTCTTAAATTCATCATTAATTTGTTTAGAAATTAAAATCTTAAGATCAGATAAATCTTTAGCACCTAAATTTTTAGCAAACTCATCGTTAATCAATACATCTTCAGATTTTTTTACTGAAGTAATTTTACAATTAAATTTTGCTAATTTATTGGCATATTCTTTTTGCGGGTAATTTTCTGGAAGCACTGCTTCAACAGTTTTTTCTTCATCTTTTTTGACACCAGTTAAATTTTTATCAAAACCTTTGATAAATAAATCTTTCCCTAAAATTAATTGTATATTTTTACCTTCTCCACCACTAAATTCTTTATCATTGATTGTTGCCTTATAATCAAAAACAACTAAATTTCCATTAGTAGATTTTATTTCTGATAAAACATCTTTAAAATTATTTTGACTCTTTGAAATTTCTTTAATTCTTTTATCTGTTTCTGCACCATCTATTTTTACATTATATTTATCAAATTTAATATTTTCTACAGGTTTAATTTCTACTTTTGGTAATTCTGTGACCGACAATACATATTCAAGATCTTTATCTTCACCATAAATTTTTAAATCTAACTTAGGTTGACCTGCAGGCTTAATCTTATTATCTTCTAAAGCTTTTGAACTAGTATCTTTTAAAACTTTATCGAGAACTTCTCCGAAAATAGTTTTACCAAATTGTCTTTTTAAAACTTCTCTTGGAACTTTTCCTGGTCTAAAACCTTTTAAATTAACTGTATTTTTAATCTCATCATATTTTTCATCCATATAAGTGTTCATAGTTTTCTTATCTATAAAAACTTTTATTTCTTTATTTAAACCTTTGATATTTTCTATTGTAACTTTCATAATTCTACATTTGTTTTGGTAGGCAGTAAGAGACTCGAACTCTTAAGGGTTGCCCCACTGGTTCCTAAGACCAGCGCGTATACCAATTCCGCCAACTGCCCGCAAATTAGTCAGTTTTATATATTATTGATTTCATTTGTCCAACGACAATAGTTATGAAATATCTAAATAATCATTTATAAATGACTAAATTTTAAGAAATGATTATTTCGCCTTGTATAAGTATTTGTAAAACTGACCCCAAAACAGGGTACTGCTATGGCTGTGGAAGAGATAATGAAGAAAAAAAATTGTGGAAAATAGAAGATACGAATGATACGTGGAAGAATAAAAATCTTTTAGACATACAAAAAAGATTATCTGGTTGGCAACTTGAAAGTTTTAAAGAATCGTACAAACATAAAATTGAAAATGGAATTTCACTATTTAAAAAAAATCTTATTAATAAATAAGTCTACTTTAGTTATAGCCCTTTATGTATTAGGGATAATTTTTTGTGCGCTTGTGCTCGAAATTTGGAATGAAGAAACTAACATATTCAAAGCTAGTATTGCTTTAGTTTGGACTGCAATTTTTTTGATTGCACTTTTTTATACAGATAAATATGACCAAAAATAATTTTTTATTTCTATTACTCTTAACTTTTAGTTTTAGCAAAAACGCATACTCAGAAATTATGATATTAAAGGGATGTAATAATACTAGAGATGGATTTATAAAAAATGAATATATTCTAGATCTAAAAAAATCAATAATGATAAGAAATTATATATATAATGATAAAACTTTTAAAAAAAATCGCATCACAGATATAAGTGTTAAAAAAAAAAATACAGTTGAAAGATTTATTTATCAAGAGGAAGACTTAATATTAACAGAAAAAATTGGCTATCCTCAGTTTTACACTCAACTACTTTTTAAAAAAAATAGTCCTATTGTTAAAATAAAAACTGTAATTAATAATGAAGAGGCAATTTCAAATATTTCCACATGCAAAAGTGTAGATATTTACTCTAAAGAAAGTTAAGATTTTTTATTTTTTTTACTGTTCTTGTTGGAAAAATTTACTTTTTTTGAATTAAAACTACTATTTGTCACATTACTTCTATGTTTGGCATAAGCTTGTTTTTGTGCAAGTTTCATAGCTTTTTTTGAAGACATATTTATTTTTTTTTAGAAATAAGAAAAATTTTTTTTAATGTTCGATAATTTAAATTTTTATTATTAAATAATTTATATTGATTAGAATATAAGTCATTAAGAATTTTTTCATTCTTTTTTAATTTATCAATTTTTTTCACTAATTCATTGTAGTTATTAAAGGAAATATCTTTATCTATTTTACCAAAAATTTTTTTTGTATCAGATTGCTTTGATTGTAACAAAATACCACCACTTTCAACAATGTTCACTGCTCTGGGATAAAGACAATTACTTCCCCATTTTGATCCAAAATCTAAACAAATATTTCCTTTATATACAGATTTAACATATTGAAAGTTATAATTACTATTTAAGGATGATTTAATATAAGGCTTCCATCTTGTTCCAACTACAAGCATTTCATTTTTAAATTTTTTATGAAGTTTATAGATAGTATGGAATCTTACCAAATCTCTTAAACCAATATAATAAATTAAAGTTTTTACGTCTTTTTTAAGATTATACTTATTCCAAAAAGATTTTTTATCAATAATTGAATAATCATTAAATATTCTATTTTTTTCTTTTTTCCAAATTTTGTTAACTATTGTGTGATTACTAAATTTAAAATCACCAACAAAAACAATTTTTATTTTTTTATTAGGCTTTGAATAATCTAAACTTGTTGGGTAAAATTTAATTAAGTTTTTTTCTTTATGGACAAAATTTTCAAATACATGGCAATTATTTTTTAAATTATTGTGTATTTCAGGAATCTTGTGGCTAGTACCACCAAACCAAATATTTATACCATTTTTTTTTATTATCGGTCTTGAATCACATGAAATCAAACAAAAATTTTTAAAAAAATTGTTATATCTTTCTACAAAAAAAATTACAAATATAGAAAAAAAATAATATCTTAAAGGACCTGAAATATTAAAAATTTTATAACCATTAATTTTCTTAACTCTTAGAAGATTGTTAAAAATATTTACACGGTGTCTATGTTTAAATACAAAAAAGAAAAATTTTTTATTCATTATTTATATTGGATTATAAGTTAGAGCCAAAATAATTAGATTCACCAACTAAATTGATACCTTTGTTTTTTAAAATACCTTCTATTAAATCATAATTATTATTATTTAATATTGAAAGATGATTAGTATCATTTTTTTTGGATATAATTGATTTTTCGATATACTCATTATTAATAGTTGAGTTTAAAAATTGTATCGTTGACTTCTTATCAATTTTAACTTTTTTATTATTTTCTAATTTAGATTTATATACTTTTGTTACTCCGCCATCACCATATCTCCAATTTTTTAAATAATTATTAAAAGATATATTATTTTTACTCAAGTCTGTGTGTAGAATGAAAGCAAAAGAATTATCTTTAGTGGCTATACCGATATTGTTTTTAAAAAGTATGGAATTATTTAAGATTAAAAAGGAATTCTCCCCAACTGAAATTGCTTTATCCTTTGAGTTATTTAGATTTGAGTCAGTAATAATAACATCGCTTTCCATTAAATCTATCGCATCATTTCCTGAATTTTTAATTTTAGCATTTTTAATTTCTATATTATTTGACATATCAATATCTATTGCATCCATAAATGAATCTTCAATATTTATAGAATCTATCTTAATATTTTTTGCATAAACAATATGAAGCATGTCATCAAAATTTTTATTATTGGACATGTTGATATTTGTTAATTCTATATTTTTAGTATTATGAATAGATAAGGCACCCGTATATTTAATATTATTTAACTGTCCCCCACTACCTCCATCAAAGATTACATTTCTAAAAATACTGTTATTGGTACTGTTTCCCTGCAACGCTATAGTTCCCCATTCTGCATCACTTTTTTTTTTAAAAATTATTGGCTTATCTTTTGTGCCTAATGCTATTACTTTTTTTTTAAAAATAATATTTTTTCCTTTTGCTATGTTAAATGTTGTTCCGCTTTTGATAATAGTTTCTTGATTTATAATTAATGTTTTGTTAACTTCGATTATTTTATCATAAACAATTGGGTTTGTTTTTATATTAACCAATTGTTTTGAATTAATATCCACAGGTTGATTGTTCTTAAAAAAAGGAAATGCTGATAGTTTTTTATATCTTAATTCATAAATCTTTTTCGAAAAAGGATTCTCATATTTTATAGAAGTTGGTAAAATAGATTTGTCTGTAATAAATCTAAATCTAGTAGCAACAGTTTTTAACTTTGGTTTCAATAAATCTATAGTTTTATCAGAAAAAACAATTCTATTAGCGTAAAATCTATAGGGAATTACAAATTTTTGATCACTACCTGGGTAAATTTTTACTTCATTAAGATCAATTTTTTTGTTTTCATTTAGATCTATAGCTAACCAATTTGGTTTTTCACCAGAAAAATTTAATTTAAGGTTGGATATTGGTATTTCTTTATTAACATAGATTTCAAATCCATGATCTATTTTATACCAATTAGCACTTGGCTTTAAATGTAAAAATTTTTTAAGATTTGATATATGAGATAAATATTCTTTTATAAAAATTTTTCTCTCCATTATTAATCTATTAGTTTCATACTTGCCTGTAAAAAGACTTAAAAATAATTTGATTATACTAAAATCAGCTGAAAGATTTTCGATATCTCTTCCTTCAGATATTTTTATTTTGTCTTCTATTTTAACTAAATTTATTATTTCATTTTCTATTAACTTTGAGTTTAATATAGAGTTTATAAATTCAAGTTTTAAATTCTGAAATGAGCTGTCTTTATTTAATAATAAAAACATTTCATTAGATGATTTATCTAAATCAATCTTTGAATTATTCGTATCTATGTTGATTAAAGGATCATGTACAATTGGTGTAAAATAACCTGACCATGGGTCTGATAATAATCTAAAATTATGCGATGAGTCATTATGAAAGTTTTGTGTCAAAATTTGATAGGCAGAAAATTTTGACCAATAATCTAAATTTATTATATCTAATAGTTCAGAATACTTTACATTATTATTTTGGCTAAGCTGAAATAGTTTAAATAAATAAATTAAATCAGATTTATCATTTACATCAACTTGATTGAAATATGCTATTTTTTTTAGTGCACCAGGACTATTAAATAGATTGTTTTCTAATTCAATTATTGTTTCTGCTAAAATTTGCTCACCTTTATAAAGGTTTATTGGCATGATTTTTTCTCTTCTTAGAAAACTTTCATTTAAGTTTTCCGATTCTATGTATGTACCTTGACTTTCTTCATTAATAAATAGTTCTATTAGCTTAAGACTTGGAGAAATTAACCCTATTGAATTTGCAATTTTACCAGAGAGATAAGTCTGAAATTCAAACGGTGTATACTCGAAGTCTCTCTGTCTATTAATTAATTCATCTTTTTTTTTTTTTATTCTCCAATGTTTCTTTTCAAAAAACCAATTACTTGGATTGTCACCCTTAAGTCTAATTTCAATGTTATCAACAGAATTATCTTCATTTAGATAAAATCCTTGTTTCCACTTTTTAGTAGAACTTGGTGTTTTATCTAAAAGTTCTTTAATAGAGTTGTTGTTAATATAAAGGTTCTTTGCAGTTAGTCCTATTTTATTATTTACTTTTAAATCAATAATTATTTTTATAATTTTTGTTTTTAGATGATATGAAAACCAATTAAAAGAGTCTTGATAAGATACAAATGATTGGTGAGCATATTTAAAATCTTTTTTTAATACGTTAATCGAAAATATTGTTATTAATAATAAAAATAATGATGCAATTCCTAATAAAGAAAATTTAAAATTTTTTTTCATTTATCTTCGGCATAAATTATTATTAGCTATACTCATTTTTTTAATATCCATTAAAATATCTATTTTTTTTATAGATTGGAAATTTTTGTGTCTTATTCTGATAGTTTCATTAATTTTAGGGATTAAAAAAACTGATACAGTGTCATTGCTATCTTCAATAAAAGAACTTTTACTAGTAACGGTTATATCTCCGATATTTAATTCAAAAATTTTATTATCTGAATGATAATATATTTTTTTAAGATTAATTTTCAGTCCTACTAATGGGCTAAAGTATAAATTGAATCCATCGGAATCTATAACTTCAGTAGGTAAAAATTCATATAATTGATTTTTGTTTAGAGATGTAGATGCAGGTAAATAATTTTCTGTAAATTTATTACTTTTGTTCACTAATTTAATCGCAAATTTGTTGTTATTAAAAGATCCAAATAAAGTATCAAAGTGCATTGGAAGGTTGCCCCCTAACAAAGAACTATAATAAACCACACAATATTTTGAAGCGAGTTTAGGATCTTTGGTGTTTTGAGAAATTCTGAGTATTTCTCTGTATGCATCACTTTCTGATGGGGAGATTTCAATTGCAATTTTAAGATGATCTAAAGATTTACCAATATCATTGTCACTTAAGGCTCTGGCATACCAAACATGTGGTTTGTAAACTCTATTGTCTATATCGATCAATTGTTTAAATATATTTTCTAAATAATTATAATCTTCCTGTGTTGTTGCTCTTGAGGCAGCTAATTTAGTTGCTTCATAAATTCCTGTCATCATATAATTTTTGTCATTTGATATTTTTTTTGAAAATTTTATATAATTATTTAGCTTTTTTGCTGCAGCAGGAAAATTGCGGTTTTGAAGATCGGATGTAATCATTTTAATTCTATAAAAATCATGAACTACTAGTAATTTAGTAAATATTGATCTCCTTGAGTCAAAATTTACAGCTAAAAAAACAAAAAAAAATACAATTAGTATGATTAAAAGAATCGGTATATATTTTATTTTCTTAAAAAACATTTCAACAGAATGGTATGGTTTTAATCTTAATGTATCTAATGATACTAAGTTTTATTATAATAAATTAGTTAATAATGAAACTAAAATTTAAATTATTGAATAAAAAAATCATTAATTGTACTAGTTGTAAAAGACTTGTTATTTTTAGACAGAAAATTTCATTAGAAAAAACCAAAAAATACAAAGACCAAATATACTGGGGGAAACCTACTGTTGGGTTTGGTGATCTTAAAGCAAAGATTTTAATTGTTGGTCTTGCACCAGCAGCACATGGGGGAAACAGAACTGGAAGAGCTTTTACAGGTGATAAATCTGGTGATTTTTTATTTAAATGTTTAAACTCTATTAAAATTTCAAATAAACCCAACTCACTTCATGCCAATGATGGCTTAAAGTTAAAAAAAACTTACATAACGAATATTCTAAAGTGCGTACCACCAGGAGATAAACCTCTTAATGAGGAACTTAAAAATTGCTCTAATTATTTTGATCATGAAATATCTAATCTTAAAAATTTAAGAGTTATAGTGGCCTTAGGTAAAGTGGCTTTTGATAATTGCATTAAATTTTATAAAAAAAAATATTCGATTCACAAAAAACTAATATTTAAACATGGTAGGAAATATAGATTACCTGATGATAAAATTCTTATACCTTGTTATCATCCTAGCCCAAGAAATGTTAATACATGAATTATTAATCTTAAAATGCTTAAAAAAATATTTGTTAAAGCAAAACAAGTAACTTAATTTTTAATACTGTCGCAAAAAAAAGGTCTAAAATTTTCAAATATTACATTTGGTATTTTTACCGGTTTTCCCAAACTATTGACAAAAACTAAGTGAACTGATGCTTCAACTATTAAATCTTCTGCTCTTGTAATAATCTGTGTCATTAAAAATGAAGTTTTTGTAATAGATTTAACAAATGACCTTACGTTAAGTTCATCCTCTAAATTTGCTGGTTTTTTATATTGGATATTACATGATTTAACTATTATCAGAGCACCAAAATCTTCTTTGATCTTTTTATTGCTTAATCCAATATTAACTATTGCCTCTGTTCTTGCTCTTTCTAAAAATTTTAGATAATTAGCATAGTAAACTACTCCACCAGCATCTGTATCTTCGTAATATACTTTAATCTTGTGTTTGAAGTTTTTGTGCATTTAAATATTATATCAAAAAAATTATTATTTATCATTAAACTAAGTTATAAAATTATTAATGAAAATTTATATTGTTTGGTTAATTGGAGTTATCGCCTGGAATTTTGGTGTTCCTGAGGCAGAACCAATTGAAGACGTTGCGGTAGCCATACTTTTATCACTATTGAGTTTAGCTCTTAAAAAATATTTAAAATAATAACTATTCAGATGAGAAGTAAATATTTTGATAATACGATATAGCTTTTAGTTTAGAGTTGTCTGTATCAGTCATAATTGCAACTCCTGTTAACTCATTAACATCTAAATTATGAAATTTCTTAAAGTGTTCTTTAACATTTGCTTTAACCGTTACCCATGTATTTAGATCTTCTTTTGTGGTTGACAAAACATAGTCAATAGATTTTTTTGTATATGGACTTGGCCAGCTGTCATTAACTGGGCTATTGCTAGAAAAAACATAATTTATTGCTCTATTTGAAAGGGCTGTTGAACCAGTCTTTTTTATAACAAAAACTCTAGCAGCATAATCATGTCCTTTTTTACTATTTTCAACAATCCCAGATAAATCTTTTTCTACTTTCCACGTAATATTGATGAATGGAGTTTTTGAAAGATCAATTGAAATTTCTTTACCCAGACCAGACGCTTTACCTTCGGCTTCAGCTTTTATAAAATTGCCATTTTCATTTGATTTTAAAGACCACGTTGTTTTTCCTTTTACCTTTTTTACCTTCAATGTTTTGAATTCTTCTTCTGTGAATTCAAAAACAATTATTTTTTCAGCTAGAGAGATTGCTGAAAACAAAAAAAATGAACAAATAATTAATAGAATTTTTTTTAACATCTGGTTGGTATATTCTTTTTTTAAATAAAAAACAATATTTGAACAAAATTTAGACATTCAATGTGCTTTATTAAATCTTAAATATTAAGCATGAAATCAATTTCTATATTTGTGCTTTTGATCTACTGGTCAATAATTATATTGGCTCCAGTTATATCTAAAGAATATAAAATTATAGGAAAGCAATCCATTCTATTACCCAAGATTAAACCTAGTAAGTAGATCTGCCACCACTTATATCGAAAACAGCTGCTGTAGAAAATGAATTTTCTTGAGAAGAAAGCCAACAAATCAGGGATGTAAATTCTTCAATTTCTAGAAATCTGCCCCTTGGAACCTTAGAAAGCATTCGAGCGACATGTTCTTTTGTCATTTGATCTAATATTCTTGTTTTTGCTCCTGCTGGTGTAACTACATTAACAGCTATATTTTTATCTGCCAGCTCTTTTCCTAGTGATTTTGTCAAACCTATAACACCTGCTTTTGCTGAGCTATATGCGCTTGCATTTGCGTTCCCGTCCTTTCCAGCAACAGAAGACACATTTACAATTCTTCCATAATCATTGTTAATCATATTAGGAACAATGGATTTACAACAATTAAATGTGCCCATTAAATTAATATTAACTATTTTATTCCACTCAAGCACATCATAATTCCATAAAGATTCTGTTGAGCCAGTTATTCCAGCATTATTAATTAATATATCAATATTAGATTTTTTGATTATTTCATTCACAGTATCTTTGACTTGTTTATAATCAGAAACATCAACAATATTATAAGAAAGTTTTGTACTATTTAATTCATTTGAAGCCTTTAACAATTCATTTTTATCAATGTCCCAAATTATAACTTTTGCGCCAGAGTTTAAAAATCTTTTAGCTATGTCAAAACCAAAGCCTTGTGCGCCACCCGTAATAATCGCTGTTCTATTTTTTAAATCAAATTGATTCATAAAAGTTATTTATTGGCTAATAAAAAATAAGTCAAAGATGAAAATAAAGCACCAATTAACCAAGAGTAAGATTGAAAAAACATTAAATTTGGATTCCAAATTGTTGATGCAGCAAAAATAAAGCCAATTAATAAAGAATAGATAGCAGCTATATGCCAGCCATTTGAATAAAAATAAGAACCATTTTTATCCATAGAAAAAATATCCTTATTAATTAAATTACTTTTTTTAATTAGGTAATAATCAACTACTATAATACCAAAAAATGGTCCAAAAAAAGCACCGACTGTATCTATAAGAGATAAAATTCCTACTAGACTTAACAGTGGTAACCAAAAAATACAGATGATAAACCCTAACACAGCAATAATTGTTGCAGATCTTTTTAAATTAAGCTTATTGGGTAAAAAATTCAGGAGTGAGTTTTGTGAGGGTATGTAATTTGCAATTAAATTTGTTGAAGCTGAAGCAAAGAGAATAAAAAATAAAACTATTACTGTCATCAAAATATTATCAAACTTTCCAATAATATCTGTTGGATTAGTTAGAATTTTTTCCATATTTTCTAAATTTTTATTTAAGATAACGTCAGAACCAATAACTATAAAAACTGCAAAAAAAGAAAAGATAATTAGATTTAGAATTAAACTAAAATTACCTTTCTTTAGCTCATTTTCATTTTTGACATATCTAGAAAAGTCACCGTAATTAACAATTATTATTGAAAAATATGCAAAAATAGTTCCTGCTACTGTAAGTAGAGGAGTGATATTAAGTTTTGTAAAAATATTTGTAAAAACAAAAATTTCTGAGAAAGCTTGTACTACATATTCAAAGTCATAAAGAATAACAACAACAGCAAATGATATTATTCCAAAATAAACAGCTATTGCAGAAAAATTTATAAATAATTTGTTAAATTTATGGCTTTTACTAAATAAAAATATCTGAAGCAGAATTGTTATAAGAATTGATGTCCAATCAATTATATTTAAGCTAAGTAGAAAGATTAAAAAAATATCTTGATCTAGAATTGTATTGTCTATCGAAAAAAAAGATATTCTAATTAAATAACTGAATGCCTTAGATAAGAAATATGTTTGAATGCCAAACATAAAAATACCAACTATACCTCTCAATAAAGCAAAATACTTTGCTCCTTTGATCCCCAAAGATGTTCTTAATAAAACAGGAAATGGAATTCCATGTTTTTGTGATGGTTTACCAATCAAATTTGCAAAAAAATAAACCAATAAAGAGCCAATAAGGCTGCCTATAAATACAACTACAAAATCTAATTCATAAACAAGATAGAGTGAAGAAATAAGTGAAAAAGCTATTATACTTTGTATGTTAACTGCCCAGAAACAAAAAAGATCAGTCCACATCCATTTTTTATCACTAGGATTTACAGAAACAATTTCCCAGTTAATCAGATTATTTATTGATTTTTCTTTATTCACTTAAACTATAATAAACTAATAATTTCTACTGTCCATACAGATAGGTAGGAAGCCACAAAGCAATTTGTGGAAATATAATAATTAGAATTAAGCCAATTACTTGAATAAGCATAAATTGCATCATGCCATGATATATATCTTTAAGATCCCACTCCGGAACTACTCCTTTTAAAAAATATGCGGATAAAGCTACGGGTGGTGAAAGCCAGGCGGTCTGGAGATTCACAGCAACAAGTATCGCAAACCAAGTTAAATTAAAACCAAGAGCTTCAACTAATGGCAATATAATAGGAACTATAATCATTACAATAGGAACCCACTCTAAAGGCCACCCTAAAAGAAAAATCATACCCATAATCATTGCAAGAATTAAATATCTATTCATTTCTAAACCTAATAAGAAATCGGTTAAAAGCATCGGTGTTCCTAACCTTGAAAATACAGCACCAAAAAAATTAGAAGCTGCAACCAAAACCATTATTAATGCTGAAATTTCTAATGTTTTAACTAAAGCTTCTTGTAATCGTCCAAATGTTAATTTTCTATAAGCTACCGCTAAAAGCAAAGAGCCCATTGCACCACAACCTGCAGCTTCTGTTGGTGTAGCAAAACCAAACAAAATACTTCCAAGTGAAGCAAACACCAAGGCTGCAGGTGGAACTAAGCCTATAAAGAACTCTTTCCAGACAGCTAATATGCTGGTTGCTCTTAATTCAGCTGGTAGAACCGGTCCTAAACTTGGGTCTATCCAGCATCTAATAGTTGTATAAGCCGCATAAAGTGTTGCTAATAATATTCCTGGAATAATAGCTGCAGCAAATAAATCTGTAACTGGTATTTCCATAATAGG
>MDTF01005078.1_pt1 | contig 15986 bp, 13 predicted proteins | sample 811191 | NCBI WGS metagenome assembly MDTF01 (sample SAMN05326649, study PRJNA326480) | marine metagenome | isolation source: seawater | place: Southern Ocean | collected 2011 | reverse complement strand
TACTTATATTTTTAAAAATATTTTTTTTTATTTTTTCAATTAAAATTTTGTTTTTCCTACCTCCTCCACAGACTAAGACTTTCTTAAATTTACTGCTACTCTTTGATGAAATTGAAGATAATGCTGCTCCAATAATTCTTGCTGTAAAATCTGTAAGTGTTGTTGCTCCATCCTCTAAAGAAAGTCCTCTAACAAAGGAAACATCAAAATCATTGACATCAAACGATAAAGTGTTTTGATTAAGTCTGTTAGAAAATAATTCTTGTGCCTGCTCAAAAATTATATCGTTCTTTACTCCCCTGGCAGCTAAAATTCCATCTTTATCATAATTCTTTTTAGAATTTTTTCTCACCCAGGAATCTATCAAACAATTTCCTGGTCCAATATCTCTACTAGTAAAACCAAATGATCCAGTAGGCTCATTAACAATCGTGATGTTTGATATCCCTCCAATATTCAAAATACATATCGGTAAGCTTAATTCATTTTGAGTTGCAACTAGTTGATGAAAGATTGGCGCTAACGGCGCTCCTTCCCCGCCATTTTTAATATCATTCTGTCTGAAATTATAAACAATATCCTTTTTGACTAGTTGAGATAAAAGCCTTCCGTCGCCGAGTTGATTGGAAATTTTTTCTTGTGGATTGTGGTAGATAGTTTGACCATGGAATCCGATTATATCTAAATCGTTATGCTCACTGATATTTTTGATAACTTTTGCATGAAATAAAGTGATTTGCCTCTCTAAATGACTTAATTCTTTGATAAATTTTTTTAAATCACTACTACCGTGTATTTTATCTTTTAAATTATGAATATTTTGTTGAATTTCATCTTCATATTTAAAATATTTATCTTTTATTACTTTATATTTAGCATTTCCATCAGACTGAATAATTGAGGCATCAACTCCATCTCCTGACGTGCCACTCATTAAACCTAAAGATGTGTACTCTTCTTTCATATTTATATTTATTTTTAACTAATTTTGTATAATAGTTAATTACACAAATTGTTCTATGAAAAACAAATTTTTATTAGAAATGAGGTCTCGTGGCTATTTAAATCAATGTACTGATTTAGATAAATTGGACAACATTTGCAACAAACAATCCATTACAGGTTATATTGGCTTTGATTGCACTGCTAGCAGTCTTCATGTTGGAAGTTTATTGCAAATAATGGTTTTAAAGTTGATGCAAAAAAATGGTCACCGTCCTATTATTCTTCTAGGTGGTGGTACAACTTTAATAGGAGATCCTTCTGGAAAAGATGCTACTAGAAAAATTTTAGATCAAAAAGAAATAAAAAGAAATATTGAAAATATTAAAAAGGTCTTTAAAAAAATTTTAAATTTCTCGGACGAAAATACTAAACCAATTTTTGTTAATAATTATGATTGGCTATCAAAATTAAATTATATAGAGTTTTTGAGAGATGTGGGCAGTCACTTTACAATAAATAAAATGCTAACATTTGATAGCGTCAAATTAAGATTAGAAAGAGAACAGTCTTTAAGCTACATGGAATTTAATTATATGATTTTGCAGGCATATGATTTTTATCAATTATTTAAAAAAAATAAATGTATTTTACAAATAGGTGGTTCAGATCAATGGGGAAATATTATTAATGGGATTGATTTAATAAGACGAATGTTAAAAAAAGAAGCTTATGGTGTAACAACGCCTCTTATAACGTTAGCATCTGGAGCTAAAATGGGTAAAACAGAAAAAGGTGCTGTTTGGTTAAACGAAGAATTATTTTCTGCCTATGATTATTGGCAGTTTTGGAGGAATATAGACGACAGAGATATAAAAAAATTTTTAAATTTTTTTACTGAAATCAAATCAGAAGAAATAGATTTAATACTTGAAAAAGAAAAAAATATTAATAATTTAAAAAAACTACTTGCTAATGAGGCAACAAAAATTCTTCATGGTGCCTCTGCGTCTAAAAGAGCAGAAGAAACAGCAAAGAAAACATTTGAAACTGGCGGTGTTGGTAGCGATCTCCCTGAGGTACAAGTAAAAAAGACTGATTTAATAAATGGAATTAAAATATTAGATTTGCTGTCATCAAGTAAGATCATGTCATCAAAAAGTGAGGCGAGAAGAGCTATTAAAGGTAGTGCCATAAAAATAGATAATATAATTTTAAACGATGAGAATAAGCAAATTCAATTAAAAGATTTTAAAAATAATAAAGATTTAAAAATCTCTTATGGTAAGAAAAAACATTATCTTATTAAAATTATTTAGATTTTTTGTATTTTTTAGATTTTTCTAAAGCTTTTGTAATAAATCTAGGTGTTAAAGTTTTTATAGGATTTATAGTCGTTTTAATTTTTTTTGGCTGGCCTTTCATTTTGAAACTTACACCAAATAAACCCTCTCCAACTTCTTTAGGAATAATAATATTACCGATAACAGGTATTTTAGACAAAATTTTATTTAGATTTTTAGCAGGCACAAGCGTTCCTTTTAAACTGACTAGTCCATTTGCTTCTATATAACCATCCATTAAAACAGATATACTCGGACCAACCGCATAAAGTTCATTCAATATTAAATGATTTTTTTTTTCGCTTATTTTAATTTCCAATTTTTTAAACGATAATCCTCCACCTTCAGCTAAATCGGCAAGTCCGCCAAAATCTGCTAAGGACAAAAGTTTTACTACTCCAGGTGCATTTATTATTTTAAAATTTTCAATTTTTAAATTTGAATTAGATTGGTCACCCTCTATTATTGAAGAAAAAATCAAAGTTCCTTCTGATAAACCTTTAAAAAAATCATATTCAGTTAACAGAGGTTGAGGTAAATCAGAATAAATTTCTAAATACTTTTTTTTTCTACTTTTATCACTTTTTAAAGTAATATCTAAATATTTGTTATTACCAAAATCTCCCTTTGAAGAAATTTTTACAAATTTACCTTTTTCAAGTACACCTAATAATTTAAAATTTTTAAGTTTTTTTGATAAAGGTGTTTCGATATGTTTTAAATCAATCTCAATTCTTTTGCTAATTTTTTTTAAAATATTAACTTTTGACTTCTTATTTAAAAATTTATTTAAATTTTTGGCATCATATTTTTTACCTCTAAGATTTATTGTCTTTCCAAAATCAAGACTAAAATCATTATTAAGAGTCTTTACTTTAATTTTTTCTAGAGAGACTAAATCATTTTTTTTAATTTTTAAATTTCGTACACTTATTGCATTTTTATTTTCAGAATAATCTATTTTATAAAAACTGATTGAATTTCCTCGAACTTTCATAGTTGAAGAAATTTTAGCTATTTTTTTTTTTTTGGTATAATTAATTAAATCAAAATTAATCTTTTGTGCAAATTCAAAATCTACATCAATATTTGATACACCTTTTAAAAAATTGTTTATAAAGGTGTATTTATTATATTCATTCTTGTTGAAACGATACTCACCATTTATTTTGATATAATTTTTTTCATCTGAACTGAGGCGAAAATTTAAATCAGATTCCTTAAAACTAATATTATTAATATTATTTTTTAGAAAAGTACTTTTTATAGGTTGGTTTAGTTTTAACTCTATATTATCAACATTACCTATGCTTTTGTAAATATAGTCGGTAACTTTGTATGTATTGTCAAAGGAGATTTTTAAATTATGAGTTAAATTTGCTTTTAAATTTGTTTGTTTGTTTATGTATTTAATATTTTTAAAATATTTTTTATAATTATTAATATTTTTTTTATTTATATTTACATTTGTAGAAAGACTAGATTGAACAATAATATTTTTTTTTTTTTCTACTTTTATATCTCCGTTATTAATTGTAAACCCATCTGTTTTGCTTTTTATATTTGTAATTAAAGTGTCTGTGTTATCTGAAAAAAAATTAAAACTTGTTTTTTTTAAAATAAATTCACTATTCATATTCGCCTGCATATCTTTTACTTTACCCTTTGTTATAAAATTTTTAATATTTAAGTTATTGTCAAAATATAATTCTATATTAGCAATTAGTTTTCCATTTATTATTTTATTGGTTACTAAACTATTTAAATTAGAGGGTTTAGTTTTTAAAAAAATTTTTTTTAGTAAATCAATATTAATTTCTTTTGATGAAATATTTATTTTATCAATTTTTGGCTTTGCTTTAATTAATGAAATAAAATCTACGTAAACTTTTATATTTTTTATGGGTACATTTAAATTTTGATAATTTAAAATTGGATTTTCAGTTTCTAAAAATAAACTTACTTTTTTAATATCTAATTTAAATTTTATTTTTAATAATTTTAAGGAAATGTTTTTGTTTTTAGAGTTAATTTTTTGCGAAATAATCTTATTAAATCGTGTTGTTTCATACCCTGTCGTAGACAGAGTAATTAATAATATTGTAAAAAAAATAAATAAAATTAGACTTGTTATATAAAAAAAATTTTTCATTTTCTATTTACTATACCCGCTTCGATAAATTGATCTATATTGCCGTCCAAAACATCTATCGGATTTGTGTTTTCTACTTTATTTCTTAAATCTTTTACTAGTTGGTATGGCTGTAATACATATGATCTAATCTGATGACCCCAGCCTATATCTGTTTTAGAGCTTAATTCTTTTTTATTCTCCATTTCTCTTTTTTGCATTTCATGTTCGTAAAGTCTGGCTTTTAGCATTTTGTAACAAGTCTCTTTATTTTTATGTTGCGATCTTTCATTTTGACATTGAACAACAATTCTTGTTGGTAAGTGTGTTATTCTTACTGCGCTATCAGTTGTATTAACATGTTGACCGCCTGCACCGCTTGATCTGTATGTGTCAATTCTTAAATCTTTCTCGTCTACCTTTATATTGATATCGTCTTCTACCGCTGGGTAAACCCAAACACTGGCAAAGCTTGTATGTCTACGAGCTCCACTATCAAAAGGAGATATTCGTACCAACCTATGGACTCCAGATTCCGCTCTCATCAGTCCGTATAAATAATTTCCATTAACCTTTAAGATGGAGGATTTAATTCCAGCTTCTTCACCTTTATGTTCGCTTATTATTTCATATTTAAATTTTTTTTTATCAAACCATTTTAAATACATTCTCCTCAACATATCTGCCCAATCTTGACTTTCTGTTCCTCCTGCACCAGCGTGAATTTCAAGATAAATATTAAAATCATCATTTTCACCTGAAAGAAAACAATTGATTTCGTTTTTTTTAATCAAGGTTAATAGTTGATTAATTTTTTCATCACAATCTTTTAATATTTCATCATTTTTTTCTTCTATTGCTAAATTATATAAATCTTTTAAATTTTGAATTTCTTTATTGGAATTTTTATAAGAACCTAAAATATTCTCATAAATAGTTTTTTCTTTTACAGTTTTCTTTACTTTGACTTTATCTTTCCAAAAATTGTTACTTAAAAGAGTTTTTTCTAGATCTTTTAATTTTGACGCAATCTGATTATTTTCAAAGGTACCCCCTAATATTACTAAGGGTTTTTTCAAATTTAATTAATTTATTTTCAAAGTTTTGCATTAGTAAAATTGTCTATATTTTATTAATCTATCATAACTATTATTTGAAATTAATTTGTTATTTTCAATGCTGTTAATATCTTTTTGTTTTAAAGCTTCAATTATTGTATTCTTTTCACCTAATGAGGACTTTAAGCCTGTGTCATAATTTAGGGATGTTAAATAAATACCTTTTGGAATTTTAAATTCTTTGAAGTCTTCTTTATAAAGCGCATTTTTTATAAAATCTTTAAATATTGGGAGCGCAACTTTTGAACCAGTTTCATATTTTCCTAGTGTTTTTGGATTATCAAATCCCACATAAACACCTATAACTAAATCAGAAGTATAACCAATGAACCACGCATCATAGTTATTATTGGTAGTGCCAGTTTTCCCTGCTAAAGGAACTTTTAAATCTCTTAATTTTTTTGCTGTTCCTCTTTTAACTACTCCTTCTAAGATAGAGGTTATCTGATAAGCTGTTTCCTCGCTTAATACTCTTTCGTTTTCATGTCTGATGAATGGATAATCTTTTGAATCATTTGAAAATTTATCGCATCCAATGCATTTTTTATTAGATAGTTTAAAAATTGTTTTCCCTCTTCTGTCTTGAATTCTACTAATTAAATTAGGTCGTACTTTTTTTCCACCATTAACAAATGATGCGTAGGCCGAAGTGAGGTTTATTAAAGATGTTTCGGCAGAGCCAAGTGAAACAGATAGTAATTCTGGAATATCATCGTAAATATTTAATTTGTTTGATAAATCTAAAATTTTATCTAGTCCTAAATTTTTTGCTATCCTAACTGTCATTAAATTTCTAGAATATTCTATTCCTTTTCGTAAGGTCGAAGGTCCGTAGAATTTTTTTCCATAATTTTCAGGTTTCCAATTTTTTAAACCCACACCTTGGCTTTCTACAAAAGGTGCATCTAATATTATTGAATTTGGAGAGTATCCATTTTCTAAAGCTGCAGCATAAACTATGGGTTTAAAAGCAGAACCAGGTTGTCTTTTGGCTTGAGTTACTCTGTTGAACTCGCTTGATTTAAAATTAAACCCTCCAACTAAAGCTTTTACGTCTCCTGTATGTGGATCAATGGCTACTATTCCACCATTAACTCTTGGATATTGTTTTAAATTCCACAAGTCATTTTTTCGTTTAATATAAATAATATCGCCAACATTGAATATATCAAATATATTTTTTTTATTAGGGATTGCCCATTTAAGTTTTTTTAAAAATATATTTCCTGGTGTTCCTGTAAAAGTTTTAAAATTAATTCCATTTTCATTAATTTTTAAAATTTCAGCTTTTTTCCAATTTAAAGTTGGATCAATTTTAAAACTATCTACTTTTTTTTTCCAATTTTTATTTTTTAATTTATTTGTTATCGATCCTCGATAACCATGTCTTCTATCATATAATTCTATTCCTTTTCTTAAAGAACTAATTGCTTGAATTTGATAATTAATATTTAAAGGTGTTTTTATAGACAAGCCTTCAGAGTAAAGCTTTTTAAAACCGTATTTATCTTTGATAGATTTTCTTACTTCTTCTGTGTATGAATTGGCTTCATTAACGATTTCTATTTTTCTTCTTTTTAATTTAATAGATGAATTTTTAAAAAATTTAAATTCTTCTTTGGTAATATAATTATTATCTTTTAAGTTTTGAAGAACCAGATTTCTTCTAAATCTTGCTTCTTCATAATATTTAAAAGGGTCATATTTACTAGGTGCTTTTGGTAAAGCGGCTAATAAAGCGGCTTCGATGTAGCTTAAATCTTTCACAGATTTATCGAAATATTCTAAACTTGCTGCTGCTATACCGTATGTTCCTTGGCCTAAATAGATCTGATTTAAATATAATTCTAAAATTCTCTCTTTTGAGTACGCTCTTTCAATTCTAAAGGCCAATATAGCTTCTTTAATTTTTCTTTTCAATGAAACCTCGTTTGTTAGAAGAAAATTTTTAGCTACTTGTTGCGTGATGGTAGACGCACCTTCTAACCTTTTATTTGCGCTAATATTTTTTAAGTTTTTTACTATCGCTCTAAGAATTCCTTTGATATCTACACCTGGGTGATCAAAATAATTTTTATCCTCTGCTGATAAAAATGAATTTATTACTTTTTTTGGAATTGATTCATACGGTATAAATAATCTTTTTTCTAAGGCATATTCTGCTATTAACCTTCCATTATCAGAATACACTCTACTTGAAATCGGAGGCTGGTAATTAGAAAGTTTTTTATAGTCTGGGAGACCAATAGAAAAATACCAAAGTGTAGATAAAAGGAAGAATAAACAAAATATAGCAAAAATTATAAAAAATTTTATTGAGAAATTTACAAATTTGAACATATGAAACATTGTAAAGCACAAAATCTGGCTATCTTAGGGCATTAAGAATTTATTATGAGTGCAATTAACCAAAAATTGTATAATATAAGGTTATGTCAAAATTTATAAACACAAAATTTAAAACTTTTAAAGGAATTCACTTAGAATGGAAAAAAATCTATACATCGATGCTTCGCATCCAAATGAAACACGTATCGTTCTTAAATCTAAATCATTTATTGAAGAGTACGAATATGAAGATAAAAACAAGCTAAACTTCAAAAATAATATTTATCTTGGAACTATAAGCAGAGTAGAACCTTCTTTGCAGGCAGCTTTTGTTAACTTTGGTAGAATTAAGCACGGTTTTCTTGCATTCAATGACATCCAATCAGATTATTATCAGGTTCCTTCAGAAGACAAAGAAAAGATAAAAAATGCTGAGGAAAAAATTAGAGAAAATCTAAAAAATAAAGCTTTAGAAGACACTTCCGGTGATAAATCAACAGAAAATGAAAATGAAAAATTAACAGAAAATGAAGAAGAAAAAAATTCTAATAAATATGATGAGGAAGTAAAAAAAGAATACAGAGAAGAATTAAAAACTTCCTATGGTTTAAAAAGATATAGAATCCAAGAAGTAATAAAACCGGGTCAAGTTATATTGATTCAAGTTATTAAAGAAGAACGAGGTCAAAAAGGTGCAGCACTTACAACTTTTATATCTCTAGCAGGTAAATACATGGTTTTAATGCCTAATACTTCAAAAGGTGGTGGAATATCCAGAAAAATTTTTAATTCATCTGACAGGCAAAAAATAAGGGGGATTCTAAATCAAATTGAAATTCCTGATACTATGGGCGTTATAGTAAGAACAGCTGGCGCAAACAAAACAAAGAATGAAATAGATAAAGATTTTCAAAATACTCTTAAAACTTGGGGGGAAATAGGTGAGAAAGCTCTTAATTCAAATGCTCCTTCACTTGTTTATGAAGAAGGAGATATAATAAAGAGAACTCTAAGAGACACATACGATAATGAAACGCAAAATGTCTACATTGACGGAAATGAAGCTTATCAAAAGGCAAAGAAATTTATGAAAGAATTAATGCCAAAAAATGTGAAAAATATAAAAAAATATAGAGGTAAGATTCCTCTTTTTCACGATGCAAATATAGAAAAAGATTTAAATAATATTTTTGAACCTACGGTAAAATTAAAATCTGGGGGGTACTTAGTAATAAATCCTACTGAAGCACTCGTGGCTATTGATATAAATTCTGGCCAATCTACCAAGCAAACTAACATTGAAAAAACTGCATTAAACACCAATGTTGAAGCAGCAGAAGAAATTGCTCGTCAAATAAAACTTAGAGATTTGTCAGGTTTGATTGTGATTGACTTCATCGACATGATGAATTTCTACAATAGAAGAATTGTAGAAAAAAAAATGAGAGAAAGTATTAGAAAAGATAGAGCTAGAATTCAAGTCGGCAGAATAAGTAATTTTGGCCTATTAGAAATGACAAGGCAAAGATTGAGGGAGGGTTCAATTAAATGGGAAACTGTGCTTTCTTTGGAATCTTTTTGTCAAAAAATTATAAAAAAAATTGAACTTTTAGCTTTTACTAATAAAGTAAAAATCATAAAAGCTTGTATTCCTGAGAAAGTAAAATTACATATTGAAAACAAGTTGTCAAAAGATATTGAGTATTTTGAAAAAAAATATGCATTTAAAATTAATCTATTAGCTGATGCAAAATTAATTATACCTGAATATAGAATTGAGCTTTTAAGTAAAACAAAAAAATTATTAAATACTATTGAAAATATTGATAAAGTTAATGAAATAAAAGAGGTTCAAATTAAAGAAGATAAAATTAATAAACTAAAGAACAATGAAAATAAAACTAATATTAAAAAGATAAAAAAAACAAAAACGGTAAAGAAAAAAAGCAAAACTCTGCGAACATTGTGGGTTAGAAGAAAAAAGAAGGATTAAATCAGGCCATCGGTTGGTGAACTTGGTGTTGCAAAATAATTTTTTTTCATTCTCCCTGATAAATAGGCGTCTCTTCCAGAAATTACTGCATTCTTAAATGCTTTAGCCATCCTAATCGGATTTTTTGCATTCGCAATAGCACTATTAATTAAGACACCGTCACAGCCCATTTCCATAGCTATAGTTGCATCTGATGCTGTCCCTAATCCAGCATCTACAATGACTGGAACTTTTGATTGTTTTATTATTAAAGAAATATTAATTTTGTTTTGCAAACCTAATCCTGAGCCTATTGGTGATGCAAGTGGCATGATTGCGGATGCACCACTATCCTCTAATTTTTTTGCCAATATAGGATCGTCTGTGCAATAAACCATTACTTTAAATCCTTCTTTGACTAAAATTTTTGTTGAATTAATAGTCTCGATCATGTTTGGATATAATGTTTTTTTATCCCCTAAAACTTCTAGTTTAACTAGTTTCCAACCGCCCATTTCTCTCGCCAATCTCAAGGTTCTTAGAGCTTCGTCGGAAGTAAAACATCCCGCGGTATTTGGTAAATAAATTATTTTTTTTGGATTTAAATAGTCAGTTAAAATTGGTTTCTTTTTATCAAAAATATTTACCCTTCTAACAGCAACGGTGACTATTTCAGCTCCAGACTCCTTTACTGCTTGGGCTGTTTCTTTAAAATTTTTATATTTACCTGTCCCAACAATTAATCGAGATTTTAATTTTATATTTTCAATTTTAAAAATATCTTTTTTCACTTTATCCACCTCCTATAAATTGCACTACTTCTAATTTATCCATACTCTTTATATATTTTTTTTTGTAACTTGCTGCTGGTATGATAATTCCATTGTATTCTATAGCTACTTTTTTATAATTAAGTTTAAATTTTTTTAGCAAATCATAAATAGTTATGTGAGATTTTATTGTAATTTTTTTTCCGTTTAATTGTATTTTTGCCATAATTGAGTTAATTAACTATACTATAAAAAGTAATGATGCATAAAATTATAATTCTTAATGGTCCAAACCTCAACCTTTTAGGTGAAAGAGAAAAAGAAAAATACGGAAATATTACATTAAAAGATATTGAAGATAATTGTAAAGAATTTGCAAAAAAAAATAATATTGATCTTTCTTTATTTCAATCAAATATTGAGGGTGAGTTAATTGAAGAAATTCAAAAAGCAAGGAATGACCAACATGGTTTAATAATTAATGCTGGTGGATATACTCATACATCTGTGGCTATTCATGACGCCTTAAAATTACTTAAAATACCAATTATCGAACTGCATATAACTAATATTTATAATAGAGAAGAATTTAGGCATAAATCATTGATTAGTAAACTAGCCACTGGAGTTTTATGTGGATTTGGCACTGAAGGCTATGGTATGGCTTTAAAAGCAATAAAAAATTATTTAAAAAAATGAAAATAGATAAAAAATTGATTAAAGAACTAGTTGATAACTTAGGTGAATTCAATTTAACTGAATTAGAGTATCAAGAAGGTCAGACAAGAATCAAAGTTTCAAAAGCCTTGAAAAATTTGGAACAAAGTAAAACAGGTGCAGTAGTTTCTCCTAACAAAACAGTTCTAAACACTTCAGATGATAGCAATGGAATAAGAATTAAATCTCCAATTATTGGAACAGCTTATTTATCAGCGGAACCAGGAGCAAAAAAATTTGTAGAGGTAGGTGATAAAATAAAAAAAGGACAAACTATAATGATTGTTGAGGCAATGAAAACAATGAACCACGTACCTTCAACAAATGAAGGTATTGTTAAAAAAATTCTAGTGAATGATGGTCAACCAGTAGAATTTGGTCAGACTTTAGTTCTTTTAAAATAAAATATAATGTTCAAAAAAGTATTGATAGCTAATAGAGGAGAAATTGCTGTTAGAATAATAAGAGCTTGCAAGGAATGGGGTATAGGAACCGTGGCTGTTCACTCAGACGTAGACTCAGATTCAATGCATGTAAGGTTGGCTGATGAAAGTGTTTGCATAGGCTCACATCAACCACAAAATAGCTATCTAAATATTTCTTCAATAATGTCCGCTGTAGATTTAACTGGTGCTGAAGCTATACATCCTGGATACGGTTTCTTGTCTGAGAATGCAAAATTTTCAGAAATAGTTAATAAACATGGAGTTAAATTTATTGGACCAAGTGCTGAATTAATTGCAAAAATGGGAGATAAAATTGAAGCGAAAAAAATAGCAAAAAAATATGGTTTACCTATAATCGAAGGTTCTGAAGGAGGTGTTAAATCTATTTCTGAGGCAAAATCTATATGTAAAGAAATTGGATATCCAGTGTTAATCAAAGCCTCGGGAGGAGGAGGTGGGAAGGGAATGAAAGTTGTTAATGAAGAGAGTCAATTAGAAAATTTATTCTTACTAGCAAAGAATGAAGCAAAGAAGTATTTTGGAAATGATGAGCTGTACATAGAAAAATATTTTAAACATCCGAGACATATTGAAGTGCAAATTATGTCAGGGAAAAATAAAACAGTTCATTTGGGCGAAAGAGACTGTACCGTTCAAAGGCGGCATCAGAAATTAATTGAAGAAACCCCAAGTCCAGTTCTTACTGAAGAACAAAGAAAAAATTTATTAGAAAAAACTGTTAAAATGGTTGAACAAATTGGCTATGAAGGAGCTGGAACAGTGGAATATATTTACGAAGATGGAAAATTTTATTTTTTAGAAATGAATACAAGAGTTCAAGTTGAACATCCCGTAACAGAAGTGCAGACAGGAATTGATATAGTCAAAGAACAATTATGGATAGCTTTTACAGGAGAAACTGCTTTAAAACAAAGTGATATAAGTCCAAGAGGTCATTCAATTGAATGTAGAATAAATGCAGAAAATCCAGCTTTGGACTTTCAGCCTAGTCCAGGAACTATTAGCGTCTGTCATCAACCATCTGGTTTTAGAACCCGTGTAGATGGTTCAATTTTTCAAGGATGTAAAATTACTCCCTACTACGATAGTTTAATTGCAAAAGTAATATGCAAAGGAAGAAATAGATCTGAAGCAATTCAAAGAACCTTAAGATCGTTAGATGAATTTGTTTTGGAGGGAATTACCACTACCATAGATCTTCATAAAAAAATTTTAAAACATAAAAAGTTTGTAACATCAGACTTTGATACCAACTGGTTAAATAAAGAAAAATTCTATTAAACATTGTTGCATTCAACTAATTGTAAATCATAAATTGCATGATCAAATGGAGAAATTGTTGGATCAGATGAAAATGTCCATCCATTAAAAATAAATATTTTTTCATCTTCATTTTTCGATAAATCTTTTACTTGCACGTAGGCAACGTTATCGTTTAAATTCCCAGAACTTACTTTACCACATTTTAGTACTTTGATTTCAAGCGGACCAAATTTTGAGACCCCACCTAATTTCACTATGATTTCAGAAGTTTTAGCGGTAATTTTGTCTAGACCAATAAATTTTGCACTGGATAAAATATCTTTAGGTAAAATATTTTTTTTATTTAAAATAACTTCACCTTCGATTTTATCGTTTGCATTATACTCTTCTTCTTCAAAACTTGGTTTTAACTTTTCTAAATTAATAAGAGGCGTACTTAAAATCTTATCCTCCGCAAAGGAAGAAAGGCTATATAGAAATGAGAAAAAAATTAAAAAAATAAATTTATTGTTTCCAGGTTTCATATTTCTTTAGGTTGCTATCTTTTTTTATTTTTACAGGTTTATAGCTATCTTTTGTGCCAGTTTTATTTTCTAAATGTTCTTTTTGCCAAATATATTTTTCTTCATCCTTATTTGGGATTTTGTCTATTGTATGGTGCATCCATAAAAACCAATCAGATGTGATTTTAGTAGCTTCAATATTTTTTAAATATATTACCCATCTTTCATCGTGTTTATTTGTGTAATACTTATTCCCATGCTCATCTTTACCCACATACTTTCCAAAAAATATTGTCTTTAAAAAGGTTCCTAAAGTTTGACTATTCCACCAGGTAAAAATAATTTTAAAATTCATTTTGATTTTTATTAAATCCACACAATTTATAATTGTATAATTATATATTAGACACTTACTATATTTAATATATATCTTCAATAAACAGATTCCTTTTATATATGAAAAAATTTATAGTTGAAACTTATTACACTTGTACCTTTAAGACAGTGCATTCTTTAAATGATCTTAATGATCTAGAATTATCAAAAATAGATGATAGAAAAGATGGAGAAGTTGAAGTTATTGACGTTAAACTTAATAACCGTAAAACTAAAAAAATTGGAGATAAAAAACAAAATTCTGAAAAAAGTAAAGAAACTGAAAATGCAATATCTTCGTCTATTGCAAGTAAAATAATTAACTCTAAAAGTGAAAATATTGTTAATGATATGCGAAATTCAAAAACAAAAAATACCGCTAGATTTAAGATGCCAGATCGAAGAAAAGGATATATTCAAAAAGCACAAATTGGAAATCATAAGGTATATCTGCATACCGGTGAATATAATGATGGAAAAATTGGCGAAATCTTTATTGACACGAATAAAGAGGGTGAACTAGTTAAAGCTATGATGAATAATTTCGCAATAGCCATATCTCTCGGTCTGCAGTACGGCGTTCCGCTGGATGAATATGTTGATGCTTTCATTGACACTAAGTTTGAGCCATCTGGTAACGTTAACGGTAATGATAGAATTTTAAGTGCTTCCTCAATTTTAGATTATGTATTCAGAGAACTAGCTATTTCATATTTGGGAAAAGAAGAACTGGCTCACACGCCTTCTATTGCTAGTACCAAAGACCTATCTGATGGATCTACCGATGATAAATTTCTCAAAATTGTAAAAAATATTACTTCTAAAGGTTTTGTTAGAAGCAACTACGAAGAAAAACTTGTAGATCTCTCAGATGTTAGAATTGATTTAAAATCAAAAAGCTAATTTTTTTTGATTTCTACCTTTATTCCAAGTTCCTTTAATTGTTTCGCATCAACTTCTGCAGGAGCTTTCATCATTAAATCTTGAGCGTTTTGATTCATGGGGAAAAGAGTAACTTCCCTTATATTTTTTTCATTAGCGAGCAGCATTACAATTCTATCTATACCTGGGGCAATTCCTCCATGTGGTGGAGCTCCATAACTTAAAGCATTTATCATTCCGCTAAATTTTTCTTCAACCTGTTTTTTATCATATCCTGCAATTAAAAAAAGTTTATACATTAATTCAGGTATATGATTTCTTATTGCTCCTGAAGATAGTTCTATTCCATTGCATACAATGTCATATTGAAATGCTTTAATTTCTAAAGGATTGTTTAAATCCAATTTATCTAATTCTCCTTGTGGCATTGAGAAAGGATTATGGCTAAATTTAATTTTTTTTGTTTGTTCGTCTAATTCATACATTGGATAATCAACTATCCAACAAAAAGCAAATTGATCTTCGTTAATTAATTTTAATTCTCTTCCAATTTTGTCTCTTGAAATTGAAAGTATTTTTTCTATATCGTTATCTTTTCCACATGATAAAAATATACTGTCCCCCTCTTCTGCTTTACAAATTTTCATTATTTCTTTTATGGACTCTTCACTGAAAAATTTGCCGACTGGTCCTTTGCCTCCTATTTTATCATTTTTCTCAATTGTAAAATAAGCCAAGCCCGATGCACCTTGTTCCTTTGCCCACTTATCAATATTATCAAAAAAACTTCTTGGTTTATCTTTTGTGTTTTTTGTAACAATACACCTTACCTTAGATCCTAATTTTACTAATTTTTTAAAAATTTCAAATTGAACATCCTCCCTACTAAAAATATTTGTAATGTCATAAATTATTAGAGGATTTCTTAAATCAGGTTTGTCAGTTCCATATTTTAACATTGATTCTTTGAAAGAAATCTTTGGAAATTTTTCATACATCATTTTTTTTGATGAGAATTTTTTAAATAAACTAACCATTAAATTTTCTACAACATTAAAAATATCTTCTTGTTCCACAAACGACATTTCAATATCAAGTTGATAAAATTCTCCTGGACTTCTATCTGCTCTTGCGTCTTCATCTCTGAAACATGGAGCGATTTGAAAATATTTATC
>MDTF01013847.1_pt1 | contig 15992 bp, 11 predicted proteins | sample 811191 | NCBI WGS metagenome assembly MDTF01 (sample SAMN05326649, study PRJNA326480) | marine metagenome | isolation source: seawater | place: Southern Ocean | collected 2011 | reverse complement strand
TATACAGTATATGTATATATATATATATATATATATACATATATACATATATATATATTAATATTAACAAATTTACACAAATGTTTTGGTATACGAAGAAGTGACCAACACAATTATTAGAGTTGGCACTAAAAGATGTTAAAATAAGAAACTGTTTCTACAATTTCTACTTTGCTACGACTTAATTCTAGTAGAGAGCGACGGACGATATGAACTCTCATTCCTTATTATTCAACCTAGTTAGGTTTACTTTTGAGTTCAATTGAGTAGATAAAAGCTTTATAATTGATTAATTGATTCTAAGAGATTTCTTTACAATTTTTCATATAATCTGACTTAGATTCTTCTAAAAGTGGGTCTCAAATACAACCATACGAAAAATTTTGTTCAGAAGATAAAAAAGAGGATTATCTTTTTCACCTAGAATCCCCAATATTGGAATGAACAGCCAAAAGCTTTCGGTTTAAAATGAATTACCGTTAATTTATTATTAGTCCGGTACTAATCAGATTTACTAAGATAGTTTAATTGAAATATGTTAAATACAAGGCACATTAATGAGTTAAACTTTAGTACAGACCTTATTTTACTATCTCTTTAAAAAAAAAGGGGTTTACGTTGCGCTAAAAGTATAACCGAGGTTGCTGGCACTTTTTTATCCAACACTTAAATTTATCGCTTAAATAAATTTATTCGCCGGCATTTAAAGACCCTCAGTTGCCTAGCGGGGGTTATTCTACGCGCATTTTGAACCAGCTGCCAATTCAACTATTTTTACTGCTAGGTCTGAAGAATAAATACTCCTGTGTTAGTCTACAAGTAAAAATGATTCCGCCAAATAAACTTTTCAGCTTACGCGAGGTCAGTTACCAACCTAAACAGGTTAAGCAGCTTTATGGATTACTTACTTTAATTAGTCAGTAACCAAGACGGGACTACTAAAATCCACTACTCCCTATAACACATTAATCTGTTGCCCTCTTTTATTTGAACCGATAATTTTCTGGGGTTAAAAAACCCCCCCTTTTTTTTTAGTAAGATAAAATGAGTTAATATAAACTCTAGTACTGATGTAAATTATGTTAGTAAAGGCTTGAGAGCATTGTCTATCTTATCATGATAGCCCTTTAATCAGGCACTTTACCCTCCAAGCCTCTAGTTTTAAAAGAGAGTTCTAGAAGCTAAGTGCTGCCGTTTATTTATAGTGAAGAGACATAAGTCGTCTCACCTGTGTAAGAGGTGTATAATAATAAGCTATAATATCTTTACTTTTTGGTTGTTTGTACCTAAAATAGGAGGAGACTCAATATAAATTTACAAAATTTAAGTTTTTTATTAAACTACTTCACCCTTAGAGGGTATTACCTGTACCCTAAGTGAACCGAGACCTTATAGTTTACCACCCCATCAATAAATTGTTACAAATAAGAATAATCAAACAACGTCAACAAAATGTCAGTACCAAGCCGAAGCTTCAAACCCAAAGTGATGTAACGCCCTTATTTTACCTATAGATATACGAAGTAAAGTAAAAATAAGAAATAAAGTGCCAATGATAACATGTAAGCCGTGAAAACCCGTCGCTACAAAGAAAGTTCTTCCATAAGAAGAGTCCGAAATAGAAAAAGATGATTCAACATACTCTAACAACTGGATAGCTGTGAAATAAATTCCTAGCCCAATAGTTACTAGTAGTGCTTCTTGTGACCTAGAAAAGTCTCCCTCTATAAGAGCGTGGTGCGCTCAGGTAACCCTTATACCTGAGGAAAGGAGGATAATTGTGTTCATTAGAGGAACCTTAAAAGGGTCAAAGGCGTCAACTCCTAGGGGGGGTCATAAACATCCTAACTCGACGTTAGGGGATAGGCTCCTATGGAAAAAAGCCCAAAAAAAAGACATAAAAAATATTACTTCTGAAGTAATAAACAGCATTATACCCCAGCGAAGACCTATTTCCACTATATTTGTGTGTAGCCCTTGAAAAGAGCCTTCTCGCGAAATATCTCGCCACCACTGGTACATAACTAATAATATTATAAAAGTCCTAATTACAAAAAGTAATATTGACTTACTGTGAAACCACACTACTATTCCAGTAGTTAAGCCTATAGCTGAAATCGATGCAAATAGAGGCCAAGGAGATATCTCAACTAAGTGATAAGGATGTTTGATAGTGTTTGACATATACTTAGTAGGGAAAGATGGTCGGCAGTAATTATCTATTAAATAAGACTAGCAACCCATTCTTTAATAGTTATCTACAGAGAGTAAAGTAGTAGATTATTTATACTTTTGTAAACCTGTCTTGGTAGTATTTAATCATAGGGATATATAAATGTATTTATGTGTCTTCATAGGTATAAAACCTCTAAAAAGATCTATGGTGTGCAATACCGTAATAATAATTTATACTAAAGCTCTATTACATAGAGAAATATCTATACCTGAATTATGAGTTCAGTAGCTTTAATTAGCTTACTATGCAAGGATACACAAATTTGTTACACGCTGAAATCTCGTGTTAGCTGAACGAACTAACCAATAAACAAAGATAGATTGTGTAAACCACGTGAAATAAAGCCAACATGGTAAAAGACCTGTTAGTAGTGTTGTTGTTAAACGTGCTCAGATCCCAAGAAGTATTACTTTGGGAGAGAGTTCTGTACAAAATAACATGGTAGCCCCTAGAAAATATAAACCCCACTACAACTAACAGAAATAATTTGTAAAAATTTGTAAATCTGTATATAATGCATCATACTTCTGCTAGGAGATTAATAGCGGGTGGCCCCCCTAAACTAGAGATGATAATTATTAGTCACATAAAAACAATGTGAGGGTATATAGTAAGCATTCCTGTATTAACCAGAATATTCCGAGAGTTGGTTGATAAGTAGTATATATAAACTATTAAAAATATTCCTGAGGATCTAAAAGCATGGGCGATTATTATTAGTATACTAGAGGCTCTTCTGATCCTATTTATGCTTATGAGAAAAATAATCGTAAAAGCTATATGGGACACCGAAGAAAAAGCAATAATCTTTTTTAGATCTGTAGTGTATAAACAGGTGGCTCCAACCAGAGCTAGACTTAGTAAAGATACAATGATAAAGATATTAAGAGTTGTATATGAGGTTATAGTAGAGTTTAATCGAAGAATACCCATGCCCCCTAATTTAAGTAAAATGCCTGCTAAAATTATAGATCCATACACGGGCGCTTCTACATGGGCTAAAGGTAGCCAAAGGTGGAGTCCATAAATAGGCAGTTTTACTAGAAATCCACATAGCAGTATAAAATTAAAAGCTTCTCCATAGAAATGGAGATGGAAGTAACTTCTTAACTCAGGTAAAAATATTCTGCTACCTCCTATGTAAAGGTATCTGAGAATGGCAATAATAGGTGAAGCTGACACGGCAGTAAAAAAAAACAGCGCGTAAGCGGCTTTAATTTTTTCTGGCTGATAACCCCACCCTAAAATTACAATAAAAATTGGAATAATAGATATTTCAAATAGGATAAATAGATTAAATATATTTTGAGTTCCGATAAATATTATAAGTAAATAAAAGTTTACAATAAATAATAATTTTAGTAGAATTCTATTAAAGGACTTTATATCTTGTAAAGAAGCCTGGGTGGACAAAATTAAGATGACTAGACATATCAATCTCATTCAGTATTGGAAAAAATCTATTATTATCAAATTTCCGGCTATAAATAAGATGCCTGGCCTAAGAGGATTAACTAGCTCTGAGAATCTAAGTAATAAAATAAGTATTACCCTGATAGGAATACAGAGTATTCCACAAGAAATATAAGCCCTTACTCTTAGTATAAACAAGGTAGTAATTCTAGTAGTCATAAAAATAATGATAGGACGGCATAGTGTTGTCAACTAATCTACTGCTTATAGTATAAATGAATAACTTATTTAGTATTTTTGATCCTTCTACTAGAGTCTTATTAAGCTTAAATTGAATAAGTTTGATAATATTTAAAATGGCTTTTATTTCAATTTATTTTAATTCAGAGGTGCTAATAGGCTTTAATCGATTTAATAAGTTAACGTTACTACTTATTAGCAGTCTGCATAAAGAGTTTAAAATTCCTATGAGCGAAAAAATTATTCCTTATAGCCTAGGGTTTTTCACGTGACTATTTACGATTTGTTGCACCATAAATTTTATAGGCTTAACTCCTTACACTTTTACGCCCTCAAGAAGAATTTCACTGACACTTGGCATTGCTATTTGTGTATGATTTTTTATAGAAATAAGGTTTATTTTTAAAGCTATAAAAAGATTCTTAGCTCACTTAGTCCCTTCGGGAACCCCTGATGTCCTTATCCCACTAATAGTTGTAATTGAGCTAGTAAGGAACTTTATCCGGCCTATCACCTTATCCGTTCGGCTTGCTGCTAATATAGTTGCTGGACATCTACTTATTAGTCTAGTAAACGGAGGTAGTTTAACTATTGTTACTACTCCTGTAATCCTTGTATCTGGAGTTGTTCTTATGGCTCTTGAAGTCTCGGTGGCATTTATTCAGGGATATGTTTTTTCTACTCTAAGTGTTATGTATTTTTCTGAGCTTAACTCTTCTTTGGTAGCTAATAAAAGTTAAACTGATGAGATTAAATAATTTTTTGATTGGCACATTCTCCCACAAGTGGCTAGGTTTACAGATATTTTCCTTAGATCGTATAAGAAATTAATGGTTACATGTTTGTATATATCTACATGTAGACAAAACAAAGAAATTTAGTTTAACTTAAAATAATGGATTGTCAATCCATAGATCTGCTCTCAAGACTTTCTTTTTATTTAAAAGTACATATAAACTCTTATTAAAGAAATGGTCCCTAATCTAATCGGCAAGTATCTCTTTCAAGCAATATTCATTAACTTGTCATACCGATAGCGAGGAAAAGTTGCTCGAATAATGATCCATACCGAAGTAATGACTAGTGATCTGAGGGCTGTAGAAATAGAAAACACCTCTTTATTAAAAAAAACTACAATAGAAAACGTCGAAAACAGAATAATGCTAGCATACTCGCTTAAAAAAATTAATACAAATCCAATAGATGCATACTCAACATTAAATCCTGACACAAGTTCAGACTCTCCCTCAGCAAAATCAAAAGGTGTGCGGTTGGTCTCTGCTAATAAAAGGACTATTCAAATAATCGCTGTAGTGGGGATTAGTACAACACCTCACATTGGGCTTTCAATATGATCTTTGATGTTTATCCTCATAAATAAAACTATGAACTGCATGATAACGAGAGCTAAACTGATCTCATATGAAATAGTTTGAGCAACCCCTCGAATCGAGCCTATCATTGCGTATTTCCTATTAGATGCTCAACCTCTCAATAAAATAGGGTAAACACCCAAGCTCAGTACTATAAGAAGAGAAATGATTCTTAGAGGTCAGTTCCTAACAAACCTATTTAAAGGGATAATCATCCATAGCGTGATAGAAATAATAAGTATAAAAACGGGGGACAGCGAAAATAATTTTCAGTTTACATTAGAATTAAATTCGAACTGTTTTACAAAAAGTTTTACGGCGTCCCTAAATGGTTGGAAAACCCCAGCAAAAGAAATCTTGTTAGGACCAAGCCGGAGTTGAGAGTAGCCAAGAATTTTTCGTTCCAAGAGAGTTACAAAAGCCACATTAACTAAAATGGGTAGAATGGTTACTAAAAATTTTATCACAATCATGGTTAAAGAACTGTGAGAATAAATCATCCTTTAATAATTTACAAACTTAAATCAAATTAAGCCCTAGAAAATCAAAATTTCTAACTATTTGTAATAAAACTTAACGGAATTTAACCGCTATTAATTAAGATTAGAAGTCAAATTACTGCCATTAGTTTTTAAAACACAGAATGAAGATTCTTAGCAGAAATTAAAAGTTTCTGATTTGATAATGTTTTACCTGGAAACTTAAAGTGCTAAACTGTAAATTTAGAAATGCATAATCTGCCCAGGTAATAATAATTAACATTTCTCCTTTATTGACTGTTTTAGCCTTTTTTATAAATACCCTAAGCATCTTATTTAGACTAACTTCAAATTCATTTATCATGATTTGATTTAGTATAGAAATTAGGATGTTTAGCTTTATGATTATTTTACTTCTATACCAACATAATTTAAGAAATTCCCATGTAGTTAAATATTTCATATTTCAGGCTTTTAGCTCAGTGGTTTTAATTATTTCTCTAAGTAAGGATTTGATATTTAATGACGTTCTTCTTTTAGTTGCTATAATAAAGCTAGGTGCAGCCCCTTTCCACATATGGTTTATAGGAATTGTAGAAAAGATCAGTCTTAGCCACTTTTTTTGGATAGCTGTTGCTCAAAAAATTATCCCTTTTCGACTTATCCAAATTTTAGCCCTACCCAGATTAACTTTTAGTAAAATTTTACTGATTAGTGTGTTATTAGCTAGCCTCCACATAATTACCCAATTTAAATTCATAAAAATACTAGCTGCCTCTTCAATTTATATTACACCTTGAATCTTATTTTGTTTTTTTGTGTCTGATCTAATCAGCTGAATATTTTTTTTAGCATACGCTTTTCTTCAAGCGTTGACGCTCGGAATATTTTTTAAAATAAAAGGGAAAGCTGACCCTTTAAATTATAAGAGGGGTGGTATAAGCTATCTTATAAGATTGCTTCTAATAATAATAATGGCTGGGTTTCCACCTAGGCCCCTATTTTTTATAAAATTGAGTCTCTTAGTATATCTATTTTTAGCTAAGTTAAGAGTCTTTGCCGTAGTGCTTATACTTATTGCAAGAATTAGCATATTTAACTATCTTAACGTTATTAGTATAAGGGTAATAATAAGAACGAGATACCATATAATGAGACTTTAGCGCTCCACAAGGCAAACTCCCCTTAAGATAATCTAATTAGCAACACAGTAAGTTAATAAAACTTTAAAATTTCAAATTTTACCATGAGATCCCTATTCTTTTGTGTTGCTTATATAATAAATTTACTTTTTTTGCAGGCTTTTAATACTAGCTTTTTTACTATCGTTAATCTTTTTAGCCTTAGGAAAAGCGGTCTCTAAAAAATTAATTATAGATCGTGAACTACAAAGGCCTTTTGAGTGTGGTTTTAGAACCTATAATGACTTTCGCCTTAAATTCAGGCTACATTTTTTTTTAGTTGCATTGGTTTTTATTATTTTTGATGTGGAGCTTATCATCATATTTCCTTACTTTATTAATATAAATATGATCACCCCATTCTCCAGAGTCGCTTTATTAACATTTTTATTATTACTGTTAACTCTTGGGTTATTTAATGAATGAAACCAAATAATTTTAGAATGAAGGAAATAAATTTGATTTATATTTCACTTAAGAATTAATTTAACTTCCAGTTATAAGAAGTTGAAGATTCCCAAATAATAATTCAAGGCTTATTTTACACATTTATAAATATTCTCATAAAATAGGTGTGTTCTTCAGAATTTTATTATTTATAGCTTTATTATTTGTGGTTTCATTAAATAAGAGAGGTCAAAAATTTTTATTTTTAAATCTAGGGGATTTCAATTCCCTGAGCATAGAAATGTCTTTTATGTTAGATATTTTTTCCAGAGTATTTCTCTTCACGGTCTCTATTATTAGATTGGCCGTATTTAATTTTAGGTTTAGGTATATATCTTCCCATAAATTTTTTGGCCGGTTCCACGTACTCTTGATGACTTTTGTTTTTTCAATGTTTATTCTTGTTTTGTCTTCAAATTTAATTTTTACATTAGTAGGTTGAGATGGATTAGGAATTAGGTCTTATCTGCTAGTTATTTACTACGGGAGTAGTAAATCTTATAACGCAGGCATACTAACGATCCTGACAAATCGTTTTGGAGATGTTCTTTTGCTTATGAGCATAGGTATATTGTTAAATCTAGGGTCCTGAAGAATCGTGTTGTATAAAGAGTTTTTGCAAGTAGATGTTGTTTTTAAGATATTGTTGGTTATTGGGTCTTTTACTAAAAGAGCACAAATCCCATTTAGGGCCTGACTACCTGCAGCTATAGCCGCACCTACGCCGGTTTCTTCATTGGTGCACTCGTCTACATTAGTTACAGCTGGCGTTTACTTACTATTTCGCCACTTTCATAGAGTTGGCCCTAGCTCTGAGTTGTTTGTAATAATATTTTTTGGGTTATCCACTATAACTTTGGCCAGGTTGTCAGCCCTTAATGAAAAAGATATAAAAAAAATAGTTGCCTTATCAACCTTGAGTCAATTAGGACTCATGATTTTAAGAATTGGTTCTGGCTGAGTCTTTATAGCTTTTTTCCACCTTATTACTCATGCCTTTTTCAAGGCTATAATATTCGTTAGGGTAGGTAACATAATCCACTCGAGCCAGCTTTACCAGTCAATAAAAAATACCGGAACGATATTTTACTCTTCTCCATTCAATAGCTCTACCATTATTCTTGCTAGAGCTAGATTATGTGGGGCTCCTTTTACAGCAGCATTTTTTTCCAAGGAGCCAATTATTGAAATAAATATTTATGGTACAAGGACACTAGGTATAGTTATTTTTGTTATATTAAGGCTATCAATGACGCTACTTTACTCTTCACGATTAATAAAGATTGTCCTTATACATTTTAATTCTATAACCCCAATAATATACATCTCTGAAGTAGATACAAACTTGAATAAGGGCATTTTTCTACTTTCACTGCCTTCATTTTCAAGAGGTTCAGTAATAGCAGGATTATTATATCTTAAGCCTTCAATTTTTTTGTATAGCCAAGGAATAAAAATTTTTATTTTTTCTTCATTTTTTATTGTTTTGGTAGTTCTTATGAGGAGAAATTATAAGGTTATTAATGTGGGACTTACTTACGTGTTTCCTATGTGAAGAATAAGTTTATTTTCCGGCTCCATTTTTAATTTAATAACTTATGCTTTCTCATTCAACTTTAAGGCTGCCGGTTTTAGAACACCTTTAATACTGTCTAATAGAATTAGAACGCTAGGCTTAACCAGATTTTCGAGGCTATACAGTAGATATTTAATTTATCGTCTTATTATTTCCATTCCATTTTTTTACATTTTATTTAGTCTCATTTACTATAAATTATTCTATAAATAAAAATAAACTAGTAATGCTAGTAAACAGCTCTTTAGTTGAGCTACCCACGCCAAGAAGCATTAGTTATATGTGAAATTTTGGGTCTCTGTTAGGCCTTTGTTTAGTTATACAGATCGTTAGAGGGTTGTGGCTAGCAGCTCACTATAATTGTGACGTCACAGTGGCCTTTTTAAGGGTTGATTTTATCATGCGCGAAACATCCCTAGGTTGAAGGTTTCGAGCATTTCACAGAAATGGGGCCAGCATGTTTTTTGTCTTTCTTTATATACATATAGCGCGAGGTCTATATTATAGATCATTTAATTTCAATCATGTATGGCTTATTGGATGCACGATCCTCCTCCTTACTATAGGTACTGCATTTTTAGGGTATGTGCTGCCCTGAGGACAAATAAGATTTTGAGGGGCCACAGTAATTACCAATTTAATTTGTGTAATCCCAAAACTAGGGGTAATTTTAGTTAATATTTTTTGGGGTGGCTTCGCAGTAGACAACACATCGCTTACTCGATTTTTTACTTTACACTTTTTACTCCCTTTTTCAATTGTGGGGGTAAGAGGTTTACATTTATTTTTTCTCCACTTAAGGGGTTCTAGGAACCCTTTAGGTATAGTTTTACATAGAGATAAAGTAAAATTTAACCCTTATTTCTCTTGAAAAGATTTGTTGGGGGCCATTTTCGTCGTTCAAGTTTTATTAGCTATTGTTATGTTCTACCCATGGCTACTGGGAGACCCTGAAAACTTTATTAACGCCAATCCTTATGTTACCCCCATCCATATTCAACCTGAGTGATACTTCTTGTTTGCGTATGCAATCTTACGAAGTATCCCAAATAAATTGGGGGGGGTAATCGCTTTGGTAGCCTCAGTAGCTATCTATTATAGAATGCCCTTCATCAATTCGTCTATGAGAAAAAGTAAATTATTTTTACCCCTCAATAAGTCACTCTTTTGATTTCTCGTAGCTGTTATCACCCTGCTAACCTGAATTGGTGCGCGACCCGTAGAAAATCCTTACATTATTACAGGACAATTATTGACAGTATTATACTTCAGCTGATTTATACTCAATTCTACAGCATTGAGATGCTGATTAAAGCTAGTTTAATTTCTTATTATAAAAATTATTTATAACTTCCAATTATAAGATCTTAGGAGGAATTACCTTTGGTGACAGAATAGTGTGATAAATTTAGAATTTATAAATAGGACAATATCCTCTAAAGGGTTTTCTTTGGCAGATAAAGTGCGACAGTTTTAAGAATTGTAAATAATGGTTCATTAAGAAAAGTGTAAAACATTAGTTCTTATTTATAGTTTCAAGCTACAATTTTATTAACACTTTTATAAGTTTCTTTAGTATAATGAGTACATTAGTTTGCAAAATTAAGAGTAGAAAATAAGAAGCTATATAATTGTTAATCTGAGCTCAAGCTCTTTGTTTATTATTCGAGTTACAACTACTAAGAGAGATATACCAACACAAGCACCACCTACCATTACTACTATCAATAGAAAAAGCACAGCTCTTGATGAAGACAAGTAACTAACTTCATAAATTATTCTCACATAAACTATTACTATAAATACTTCAAGAGTGATTAGATAATTTAAGAAGTGATTGCGCGAGCTAATTAACTTAAGCATTAAAAGAATTGACATACTCAGAATAATATTTGCGTTAATAAATAAATTTTTAGAAGTTCTCACAATAATTAATTGAGCTAATATAGCAACACTTATAAAATAAATATTAATTAATTTTAAATTAACTCATAGTGTAAATATACTACTGGCTATGCCACCTTTGACACCACAAATCAAGATTCTTTTTAAACTAAGATGTATACTAATTATATCAAGAAACCATAGTAATACTGCCAGACACCCTGTTAAAAATAGTTAGGCGTAGAGAGTATTTTTACTCCGGTATCATTAAAACTTTAAAGGACCTTCCCTAATTTGGACTAATTTTACTACAATGAATAGAGTTGATAAAATTAGTAAAGCCATCACACACAAGACTCCTAAGCTACTACAACAAAAATTTAACCACACTGGGGTAGGAGAAAATTGGTTTATGTTAAACAAAGCTGTCGCTGAAAGTAAAGATAAAACTACTAACGTTGTTGAGAATACTACTACCTTGTGTAGTTTAATTATAAGCTTAAAAACACTATCTATCGAGGAGGCATAGATAAAAACGATCATTATACCCCCTAGAAACATAATGATTAGGGTGTAGGCTACCCACATACACCCTGATCTATGGAGAGTGAGTCTTAAAATAAAAGAAAATATAACTAGCCCCAGTCTTATAATAAAAGGGGATTTGGTCAATAGCACAAATAAAATAGAACAACTTAGGGATAAAAGAATTATAATCTGTACTGAACCTATTTCGACGCTCCTCCAGTTTTGCCTTTAAGCTATACTAATAAGAATTATTAGCTAGTCCACTTGCTACATGGATTATTTGTCTAGACTATCAAACATAAAATGATTTACTTAGCAATACTAAGGATATAGACTTAAAAGTTTTAGCAAACAAACAAGCCATTAATTTCAGTTTTTGAAAGTGATAAGTGACTTCGTTCATGCAACCATAAAGATATCGGAACATTATATTTGCTAACGGGGGTCTGGGCTGGCATGATTGGCACAAGAATAAGGGTAATTATCCGAATTCAACTTTCTTACCCTACTGGGTTTTTATGTAATGAGCAACTATACAACGTAATTGTTACTGCTCATGCATTTATCATAATTTTTTTTATAGTTATGCCTATCTTGATTGGTTGTTTCGGCAATTGATTAGTTCCTTTAATGATTGGCTCTCCTGACATAGCTTTTCCACGCTTAAACAATATGAGTTATTGGCTATTAGTACCTGCTCTATTTTTGTTACTGGTAGGCTCTATGGTGGAGTCCGGGGCCGGTACGGGTTGAACTGTTTACCCACCTTTAAGATCCTACATCTTTCATGGGGGGGCATCTGTGGATTTTACGATTTTTAGATTGCACTTAGCTGGAGTTTCATCTCTCTTGGGAGCAGTAAATTTTATTAGTACAGTTCTAAACTTGCGCGCCCTTGGAATACTTATAGATCGCATGCCTTTATTTCCTTGAGCTGTCTTCATTACTGCTATTTTACTTCTCCTGTCTCTCCCTGTATTGGCAGGGGCAATTACGATGTTATTGACTGACCGAAATTTGAATACATCTTTCTACGACCCAATAGGGGGTGGGGACCCTGTTCTCTACCAACACTTATTTTGATTTTTTGGACACCCTGAAGTTTATATTTTAATTCTCCCGGGTTTTGGGCTTATCTCTCACATTGTTAGTCAAGAAAGAGGAAAAAATGAGCCTTTTGGAGCACTAGGAATGATTTATGCAATAAGGGCTATTGGGGTGTTGGGTTTTGTAGTCTGAGCTCACCATATATTTACAGTTGGGATAGACACAGACACTCGAGCTTATTTTACGACAGCTACAATAATTATCGCGGTCCCAACTGGTATTAAAATTTTTAGCTGGGTGAGCACATACCACGGGGCCAAGTTAACATTTAGCCCTTCTAGATTGTGAGCTCTAGGTTTTATCTTTTTGTTTACAGTAGGTGGGCTTACAGGTATTGTACTTTCTAACTCAAGCCTAGATATTGTCTTACATGACACCTACTACGTCGTTGCGCACTTTCACTATGTTTTAAGTATAGGTGCCGTATTTGCCCTTTTAGCAGCTTTTGTGCACTGGTTTCCTCTAATCACGGGGTTGGTTTTGGACCCTTACCATTTAAAGACTCAATTTTATTGTTTATTTATTGGGGTAAACTTGACCTTTTTTCCCATACATTTTTTAGGATTATCAGGAATACCTCGACGATACGCTGATTACCCAGATAGGATATGAGTTTGAAATCATTATTCAAGTATAGGTTCAATAGTATCATTTTTCGCAATTATTTATATAATTTTTATCATTTGAGAGAGATTAGCAAGACAGCGCCCTGTTTTGGCTCTTTATAATTCAAATTCTTCACTGGATTTAATCCAGTGTTGCCCCCCTTTTGACCATAGTTATGACTCAGTCCCTGTAATTTTTATCAAATCATTAGCTTCTTAATTATTAAGAAAGCTACAAAAGTAATGACCTGTTGTGGATTAAAGAAATTAGACAAATAATAAATTATTGACTTCAGCTAGGGTTTTTAGATGGATTTGATCCAATTATGGAGGAATTTATTTTTTTTCACGATTTCACAAATATAATTCTTGTTTTTATTATTACTTTTGTTGGATACATAATAACAAGTATACTCTTTAATAATATTATTTTTAAAGGCCTGTTACACGGTCAGGTAATTGAATGCATTTGAACCACTATTCCTGGATTGATTCTCATTCAAATTGCCTTGCCTTCTCTCTCACTGTTGTATCTAATAGAAGACTCACCTTCCCCCAATTTAACTATTAAAGCCATTGGTCACCAGTGGTATTGAGAATATGAGTACACAGATTTTTGAGCAGGGATAGATATATTTACTTTTGATTCTTACATAATCCCTGAAAGGGATCTAGAGTTGGGAATATTTCGTCAGCTAGAGACAGATAACCGGATTGTGGTTCCGGTACTCAGAAAAATTCGAGTTTTAGTGTCAAGTGCAGATGTCCTGCACTCATGGACCATCCCCTCATTGGGGGTAAAAGCGGATGCAATTCCAGGACGCGTAAATCAACTGAACTTTGTTAGAATACTCCCTGGAGTTTTGTATGGTCAATGCTCGGAGATCTGCGGCAGCCAGCACTCTAATATACCAATTTGCTTGGAAATACTGAGGCTTAAAGATTTTAATATGTGAATTATAGCAAATACTGTATAGTACATACTAGTTAGTGGTTAAGATTGACAGAGTTTATAAAGATATTTAGTTTCGACCTAAATTAAGAGTTCAATTACTCATAAGCTTTATAACCTAAAGTGGCTATTTAAATAAGTAAAATTAGATTTCTAGCGAAATCTGTGGCAAATTATTAATTAATTTTATAAACTTCTTTAAGATAATCTATCTTCTTTAATTCTTCAAATTAATGCTTTAAAAAGCTTTCAAAGAGATCAACTTATTAATGACACAAATTGTCATGCATAAAGTATAAATAGTTAAGCTAATTGTTAAATTTCTAAAAGTTAATTGCTTTAGGTTAGAAGTCTGTTTAAAATATATCTATGGTAAAAGGGATCAGGTTCCTTCTAATTATTCTTATAAAAAAATTATATATCTTTATTCTAAATCACAATTATAAAACTCAGGGGGGGGGAATTATTTGATTTGGCTTCTGTATTAAGCATTCCAGAGCGTATACGCTAACCTGAGCCCACTAGAGTCAATTTGCCCCCCCTCCAGTAGCGCAACGCTATAAAATTATCCTTGAAGAAGGTTAAGACAGTAATCAACCCCAGATACCTATAGATAACAGGAGTGTTATCTATGGCCCTTTAAAATATCGGGGGGGGGGTGGCTGCCCACTACACACTTACACCTGAAAGCTTTTTCGGGTATTAGTAGCCCAGTTAAGCACGATTTAGTATACTTCTTAATTTAATGGGGTCTGGGATAAATAATAATTAAATTGTGGCCTACGGGCTTTAAATTCTCCCCCCCCCCACGCTTAAATGAGAATAGTTAAACATACCCCCCCCCTTTTTTTTTTTGATTATCATAGTTTAATTTACCAATAAATACCTTTTTTATACTAGACAAATTTAACCGCTCACCGCGTATTTAGTGCTAGTGTTAGGCAGTACGATTAGGAATCTTGCATAAGCTAGTTATTTATCCTCTTAACTGTAGCGTTTTAACTAATTCAAAATAGTTTAATTAAAATATTAATTTTGGAGATTAAAGTTGAACCCTGTTCTTTTGAAAAAAAAAATGGTTAGGGTGTGGGTTAGTAATTTTAAGATTATCTACTTTATAAAATACCCCCCCTTTTTTTTTAAGGCAAAAAAAAAAAGCTTTACAAATTGTTGTTTATTTATGAGTCATAAGTATCTAACAACACTTCTATACGGCTATTTATGTTAATACACTTACAGGAAAATGTAAGAAGGAAAAACTACACACATCTTTTTTTTTTTTGATAACTACCCAGACGATATTTTAAATAATATCTTTATAAAGAAATTAAAAATTTTAGCCGAGTAATATTCAGCCCTAGAAAGATTTTTTTACTTGGTTGTATTTGTATGTTTTATTAAAAAAGTGGAGTCCTCAAAGAGATTAGCGAAGCGGGGAATATTGCCTCTTACCAGAGGCTGAAACTTTAAACAAAGCTTCAATTAAGCTTTTAACTGTTAATTAAGAGATGGAATTTATTCCTGTTTAATACCCTCTGACACAGCCACAAAAAAGTGTGGGACTAATAAATTTAAAAAGATATAGGGCGGGTGATTAAATTTAAAGCCTATAAAACTTATTTAGCTGTGTAAGTGGTGATAGCTGCCTAAGGTGCCAAAATATATAAACATAAGTATTAATATTTAAATGAATACACTCATCTTTGTTTCTATAGGCATGGCACCTTGATATTTTTTTGGGGGGGTGAAACCCCCAAAAGGCTTATACTTTTTAGTATAATTAAAATACAGAAATTTTTCATATTTCAGATCTTGCTAGAGAAAAGTATGTATATGCTTATGTGTGTGTACGCTTACAGCTTAAATCGAGGCCCGCAAAATTTTTGATTACGAAATTTTTAGATTATTAGTAAAATAGTAGTAAAAACTAAAATTTTTATAATATTTTTCCAAAAAAATTTTCAAAAAAAT
>MDTF01016100.1_pt1 | contig 15993 bp, 12 predicted proteins | sample 811191 | NCBI WGS metagenome assembly MDTF01 (sample SAMN05326649, study PRJNA326480) | marine metagenome | isolation source: seawater | place: Southern Ocean | collected 2011 | reverse complement strand
GCAACTTCTCTTAAAGTATTTAAATCTTCTGTTTTGATAACCAAGCCCATTCTTTCTTGTGATTCATTACCAATAATTTCTTTAGCAGATAGTGTAGGGTCGCCAACAGGAAGTTGGTCCAAATCAATTTTCCCACCAGTATCTTCCACTAACTCAGAAAGACAGTTTAGGTGTCCTCCAGCACCATGATCGTGAATGGAAACAATTGGATTGTCTCCAGTTTCAATCATTCCACGAATTGCATTCATGGCTCTTTTTTGCATTTCTGGATTTGATCGTTGAATTGCGTTTAATTCAATTTTACTTTCAAATTCTCCAGTGTCGGCAGAGGAAACAGCTGCTCCTCCCATACCAATTCTATAATTTTCACCTCCAAGTATTACAACTCTATCAGTAACTGAAGGCGTATCTTTTAGTGCTTCTTCTTTTTTTCCGAAACCAATACCTCCAGCTTGCATGATTACTTTATCAAACCCAAGCTTACGCGCTTCTTCTTCGTGCTCGAAAGTCAAAACAGATCCTGTTATTAAGGGTTGACCGAACTTATTTCCAAAATCACTAGCTCCATTTGAAGCTTTTATTAATATATCAACTGGTGTTTGGTATAACCAGTCTCTTTCTTTCATTCCTTTATTTTCCCAAGGACGATTTGCGTTTAAACGAGAATAAGAAGTCATGTAAACAGCAGTTCCTGCTAATGGCAACGAACCTCTCCCTCCAGCTAGTCTATCTCTTATTTCACCTCCAGCACCAGTTGCAGCACCGTTGAAAGGTTCAACAGTTGTTGGGAAATTATGCGTTTCAGCTTTTAAGGAAATTACTGAATTAATTTCTTTTTCTATATAAAAATCAGGCTTGTCCGCAGTCTTTGGTGCAAATTGGGTGATTTTTGGTCCTGTTGTAAAAGCAACATTGTCCTTGTATGCAGAAACAATTGAATTTGGATTTTTCTTAGCAGTTTCCTTTATTAACTTGAACAATGAGGAGGGCATTTCTTCTCCATCAATTACGAAAGTTCCGTTAAAAATTTTATGACGACAATGTTCTGAGTTAACTTGAGAAAACCCGAATACTTCAGAATCAGTCAATTTACGACCAATTTTCACAGCTAATTCTTCTAAATACTTAATTTCTTCAGCATTAAGTGCTAATCCTTCTTGTTTATTATAGGCCGAGATATCATCAATTTCAGCTACTTTCTCAGGCATAGCGTCAACAGTGAAGATTTCTTGATTTAAACCACTAAACAGATGTTGAAGCATTGGGTCATAGGCTTTACTGTCTTCAGCCGTAATTTCGAATTCTTCAATCCTAATTATCCCATCAATGCCCATGTTTTGCGTAATTTCAACAGCATTAGTACTCCAAGGAGTAATCATAGCAGCACGTGGGCCAATAAAATCACCTGCAATTTTTTTTGATTTTATAACATCAATATCACCAAATAACCAATTTAATTTTCGGGTATTCTCAACCGATATATCATTTGCTGCTTGAACTGCAAATACCTTTTTTAAAGGGTTTCCAAAGAATGTTAACATTTCGTCGAAATTTGAAGTGCAAAAATACAGTTTTTTATAGGTGATACCTTCTTTTTGAGACAGAAGAATATTAACAATCTAATTTTATTTTCCAACAAATAAAATTGAATGTATTTTTTTTTACTAAAATTTTAGTCTGTATTTAGTAAATACGGCAATAAATAGCCTTTTATTAGTTCTATTGTTTTCTCTTGGTAAAATTGGTCAATGTGAATCTATAATTTTATCAATTAAGAAAAATAGCTATAGGCTTATTGCTTTGGACAAGATCGCACATAGTTCATGGTTTTGTAATATTAAATATATTTTCATCAAAATTAGATATGAAAACGTAAGTATAAACTAGAAAATTAAGGCGGATATAAATACTGTTACGAGGTAAGGTGTTTTTTACAAAAAAAAATGAAATAAGTAAATCTGATATTAATTATTTTAAAAGCACTGAATGATTTTGAAATAGCAGGATAAATTCCATCTACTTTTTAGGTCAAAATTAAACGGTTGATAGTTTTTTTTGAAGTATTATTCAAAATAAATATTAATTTAGAATGTAATACTGAAAGAGATTTTGTTTTAAATACTTCTTCTAATTTCGCTTATTAAAAAAGAGTGATTTGTTGTGATTTTGTATAAAAGATTCAACTACTTTATGTGATATCTAGTTTTACTAGAGTTTACTGAATGATATGATAATTAATAAATCAAATATATGTCCATGCGGTAAATACAGAGCTTACAAAGCTTGCTGTGGTAAAATTCACATACATATTACTGAAGCTGTCAGCGCTGAAGATTTGATGAGATCTAGATATTCAGCATTTACGATGGGCATGGGTATTTATTTAAATGAAAGTCATTGTATTTCTACCAGGAATGAATTGGAAATAAATAATATTGAAAAATGGGCAAAGTCGGTTAAATGGATTAGGCTAGAAATATTGAACTCAACTTTAGGAACATTAAATGATTTAGAGGGAACGGTAGAGTTTAAGGCCTATTTTAAAGAAGGATTAATTAATAAGGTAATTCACGAAAACTCTAAGTTTATTAAAACTGATAATATTTGGTTTTATCACAGTGCTTTGTGAATAAACTTATTTTATATCGTTTGAGTTTTAAGTATGTTTTCTTTTGGTTTGGGATATTCTTTTTAAGAAAACTCACTAAATCTTCTAATCTTAATCTTTGCGTTTTTTTTGATGTTTGCATACAAATATGTTAAGTGAGCCAAACAATTGCTTTAAAGTGACAAATAATTAGTTAATGAAAAATATTTAAAAGAAAAAGCAACAATTAAAAATGTTTTTATTTTATCAGCGCAGTAAAGGGCCGAGAAAAAAGTGTTTTACGTGATTTTGCAAATCAATTAATTACAAGCTGTTAATAAAGTTAAGGAAGTTTTCTTTTTTACTTGGCGCTATTTTTAGTGTTTGTTGATTGATTTCGATAAAATCCCTGTCGATTATTTTAATGTGATTTATGTTAATTATGGTTGATCTATGAATTCTAAAGAACTGATTTGAGGGTAGTTTTTCTTCTGTTTTATTCATTGACGAATGAACTAAGTATTTTTTTTCTTTAGTGAAAACTTCAATATAATCGACAGCTGCAGTTACATATAAAACATCGTTGTAATTTAGTTTGTATAGCATTCCGTCACTTTTGATGAATAAATAGTTTTTGTCATTGGCTACAGTAGTCTCCGTTTTTTTTAAGATTAATTTTATCTTTTCAATGGTTTTCATGAAATCAATAAATTTCACAGGTTTTAATAAGTAACCTAACACATTATGGTTAATAACATCAATTGCATATTCTTTTTTTGAGGAGATAACTAAGACTGAAATAGGCTCAGAAAGAGAATTTAATAAATCTAAACCACTCATCTTAGGCATCTCCATGTCCAATATAATAAAATCTATTTTGGATTTATTTTCCATGTTTAAAAAGTCAATCGGGTTGCTGAAAGTAGCTAAACAATTAACACCAACAAGCTCATTAATGTACTCTTTAAATATTGTATATTGTATGTGGTCATCATCAATTATAACACAATTCATAAAAGGTATTTGTACTATCTACGATTTCTTAAAGAAAAGTTTCAATTTTCAATAGTTTAAGTTGTAATTTTTTTTATAATTAAAACTATCTTTACTTTCTATTTTATTTTTTTTGAAAGTTAAAAGTGTTTAATATGGATTTATTTAGAAAAACTTTATTAATAATAGCCTTAATTATTTCTAGTAATATCATAGGTCAGGGTGTGAGTTTAAAATGGTCAGATCCACTTCTTTTGGATAATAAGAAAGATGGTTTTTTTAGAACGTTCTTAGCAGAAAACGAGAAATATGTTTACGCTAAATTTGCAACTCTATCAAAAAAAGATAAATTTAAAATAGTTTCTTTCGATAAAAAGACAATGAAAAGGGTTGCTTCAGCTCCAATATTTGGATATGATGTTTTACTTGCTGATGAAAAGAAATATAAAGACCTGAGTTATTTAAAAACTATCATTTATGAAAAGCATATCTACGTTTTTTTTACAAATTATAATAAGCAAACTGAAAATAAAACATTTTTAGTAAAATCATTTTCGCCAGAGCTTAAACCTCTAAGTAAATTAAAAGAGATAATCTCAGTTTCTACTGAAATCATTAGTGATGAAAAATCTGCTAGCGTTTTTATTATAGGAAATCCAGATTTAAATAAGGTTTTTATCGGTAAAGAAAAAAAAGGGCATATTGGAGAGCATTATAAATTAGAGTATCGAGTATTAAATGGAGATCTTTCTCTATCAAGCTCTAAGAAAGTGAGATTACCTTTAAAAATCAAAGTGCAAAAAAGTTGGTTTTCTTCAAGTGTAGATCAGGGACTAAGCTCATCTTATGAATACGGAGATGATGGTAACTTACATGTAAGGTCGGTTATATCTTATACAAAAGAAGAGATTGTAAGTAAAAAGAAACGAAAAAAACGCAAAAGAGGTACAAATAGAGGAATTGATAGAAGTTATACATTATTTTCAATTATTAATCTAGAAAGAGGAAGTATCAAATCCATCCCAATTAAGTCCGACGATAAACGTATTTTTTCTTTGTATAGAAAACCAGGAAAGAATAACACTAAACTTTTCGGTTATTTTTCGGATACAAAAAAGGATAAATATGGTAGAGCAACACATGGTATTTTTTATTGTATTTTAAATAAAAAATACGAAATCAAAAATATGAAATTTTCATATTTTACAAAAAATCAAATTGCTGAACTTTTTAAGGGAGACAAAGACGATGCTAACGGCGGCAGAGCAAAAGGGTGCTGTTTAACAGGAAAAAAAGGAAATACGCACGCAGATGCTGAAACAATGAGCTCAGAATATGTAATTGAACAAGCTATTGTTGGAGATAATAATGAAGTTTATTTGTTTGCAAGTATCATGTCTAATAGAGAATATCAGAGGTGTTCAACAACAAACGGAATTACTACTTGTACCACGGTTTATTATTGTATTAAGAAAAATGTCACAACTTTTAAGTTAGATCAAAAAGGTAAAATGGTTTGGGCAAGTAATTATGACAGAGTGCAAAGATACTCGGGATGGTCAATATATGATCTAAGTGTTATCCAGGGTGGAAATGGTTTTTATGCTTTATTTGGTTCTAAGATGAATTCAACTAAAAATAAAAAACCTTGGTACGCTTTTGAGAAAGCAGATTATTCAAGTCCTTTTGAATATGTTTATATTAAGGAAAAGAATGGGAAGGTTACAAGAAAAGAATTAGACGTTAATAAGTCCAATACGGTAAAGAAAGATCGAAAAAGAGTAATTGCAACAAACGTAAATGTTATTGATAATAAGTTTTATATTGATTATTCTCATGTTAGTTTAAAACCTGTTGGATATGGAGTTTATTTTATTGGAGGTTGTGTGATGCCAGGTCTGTTAAATAACTTTAAAGTGGGTCAAGGTTACTTTGGTGTAATAGAACCCCTCAAGAAGAAAAAATAATGATGAGTAAAAAATTTTTTCCAATAGTCATTTTGTGCTTATTGTCCTATTTTGGAGGCAGTTCACAAGACTTTTGTAAAGACTCTCTTTTAAAAAACACTTTCAGCGCTTTTGAATGTCATAAACCAAACTTAAGAAGTGTTATGAGTTTTAAAGACCGATCTATTTTGTATAAACTCAATCCTTTGTCTTATGTTTCAATAGGACTTATGTTTGGTTACCAAAGATTTATATCGCAACAGCTTGGTTCTATTTGTTCTTATGAAACTAGTTGCTCACAGCATGCAAAAAAAGCAGTAGAACAACATGGAATTTTTAAAGGCATATTTTTAGGATTTTATCAATTTCAAAGTTGTTCTGCAAGGGCAGGATATGATTATCCAGATCATAGGATTAATAAGGAAGGGAAAATAATTAATCCAGTTGCACTGAAGGATGATTAGATTACTGCTTCTGTTGTTATTTCCAATTTGTATTACGGCACAAATAAACAGCAAATTTATCGATCATCTTGTTTTTAATAATCTAATGATTGAGCATGAAGCTTATTTGGCTAAAATTGAATTAAATTTTGGATCGTTTGATTCATTACTATACTATAAAGCAAAATTAGCGTTATTAAAAAATAATGATCTTGACTTTATTGATTATAGTTTAGCATCCAACGGTTTGGTTTTTTCTGATACAAATTTAGTTACTTATTCTACTGTTCATTTTTTAAGAGAGAGTAGGATTTTAAGTGAGGAATGGCTTGGTTTTGTACCAGAGTTGTATTGGTCAGGAAACACTAAGAACATCAAGAAATCACTTTTATTGGTAGATGACACTTCTTTAGATGATCGTTTCCTAGTACCTCATTTAAAATTTTATTTTGATGATTACAAAACTTATGCGCTGAGAAAACCTTGGATTGCAGGTGTTTTATCTGCTGTTATTCCAGGACTAGGGAAATTGTATAATGGTCGGGCGCGTTCGTTTAAAACTTCATTTTTAGTTAACACTTTTTTTGGATTACAAATGTATGAAGCGATTCGGGTGAACGGTATTAAAAATACTTACACTATAATTACATCGGGTATTTTCAGTGTTTTTTATTTGTCTAATATATACGGAAGTTATTACGATTTAAAGCGCGTTAAAATTGAGAAAAAGAAAACATTTTTAGATGAAGTTGCTGATTATTATAGCACTAGCAATTACCTCTACAGGTAATTTATTTGCACAGGATAGTTTACATTTTGATCTTCTAAGTTTAGAGGAACAATTTTTTGTTTCCCAAAACGACACTTTAAGAAACAACTTATCCTTGCAAAAGTTTAACCTGTCATTAATACTTAATCTAAAAAAGGAACGCTTATTATTTGAACTCAATAGGATTCATGAAAACTTAATTACAGATTCAATTGATAAATTGAATTATATTTGGAATGCAAGCTTGGTTACGAAGTTAAATAAAGAGTTCGCTTATAGTAATATGTATTTCGATATGTATATTGATGCGACACATGATTCATCAGATCAAACAAAAATTTTAGGGCTTTTAATAAAATCTGAAATTGATAGTGCTACTTACTTTAGATTCTTGACCAACAATGTTAGTGATTCCAGTTATAATTGTATGAATTGCTTGAATGACCTTAATGAATATAAATTACCTAATAAACGAGGCTACCTTATTGCTAGTAGTTTTTTCCCAGGCTTAGGAACAATTCTAACAGGTGATGTTTATAATGGATTAGGATCTTTAATACTTGTTCCAGGTTCTATTTATAGTGTTTTTAGGTTGTGGAGGGGTGGATTATATTTTAACGCTATAAGTTGGGGGATTGCACTAATTCCAAGATTGTATTTTGGAAATACAAGGTTAACAAGAGAAAAAGTAAGTTTAATTGAAAAACGACATTTAAATAAGTTAGCAGATGCTTGTGAAATAAGTATTAATGAGAAATTGATTGAACACCCTATTAATTATAAATTAAAATAATTTTTCAAAAAAAAATATCATTCGGATGATATTTTTTTTAATTTTTAGCATTCCTAAATTGGGAAAGTAGGTCCTTATTTTTCGTCAACACTTTTTTTGAGAACTAATCGAATATAATTACTTAATGATCTGTCATCACTATCAGCAAGCTGTTGTAATTTGTCTTTAAGATCTTCGTCTATTCTAATTACTAATGAAGTCATATGTATTATATTTAAAAGTTAAATTATACTAATAATACGACATCTATAAGTGCGAGGTTACGTATTATTCCACGCTATTTACACCGATTCTACTTTGTATTATAAAATAATATGATTCGTCTTACTTTAAAGTAGAATGGTCGATTATTTTTGTTATTTTTCCATTTTTAATAATTTGAGTAATACTGATTTTTCCTTTTTTATCATACTCAAAGGTCTTGCCTTCAAATAAATATCCATTCTTAAATGTACCAACTCTTATATTTCTTCCTTTTCTATCTTTAAATTCTTGATAACCGTTTCCTTCAAAAAGTGATATGTCCGTGTTTGTTTTTTTCTTTTTAATTACAACAACTTTATTGGAAACTGTGTCTGAAGTTGGATCAAGTTCATTTACTGTGTCAGATCCAATCGAAATAGGTGGTCCAGCCTTATATCTTTCTGTATTTGCAATCCCATTTTCATTATACTCGTGCAAGTCGTCGGATGCATTCCCATTATTCCAAGTTCCTGAAATCATGAGATTTCCATTTTCGTGAAAAAAAAATTGAGCTCCATTTTTCTGTCCTTGATTGTTGTAATTAAATTTATTCTTAAGATTTCCGTTAGGGTAATACATCTCATAAAGTCCAATCCATCTGTTGTTCTTCCAGGTACCTTTTTCTCTTATTTTTCCATTTTTATAGTAAAAAATAGCAGCTCCATTTGGCTTGTTATTTATATAATTAAGTTTATGTTTTACTTTTCTATTATTAAAATAAAATGTCCAAATTCCAACTTTTCTGTTGTTTTCATAATTACCTTCTTCAACGATTTGGTCTGATTTATACCCAGGAAGATTCTTAGTCTTATTTGTAAAAACCCAATGACCTTGTTTATTTTTGTTTTCGTCGGTCTTATTTTGAGAAAAAGCGCAAAGGGATATAAAAAATAATGATACTATTAAAAATATTTTCCGATGTTTGAGTAGCATACTATTTCTTACATTATTTTAAATACAATCAAACCTTAAAAGTTTAGCTATAATATGACAAATCCTACATTTTGTTTCAATTATTTTAAAATCGACTTATTCTATTATCTGTAGGGTCTTTTTTTTAAGGAATATTATCAATTACTAGAAAAATAAATTACTGTATTTTAAGCTGCTATTCGTATAGTCTCGAAGTCTTTTTTATTATCAAAAATAATAGAATACAAAATGAAAATAATCTACAATCTAAAATTATTTCTTAAAAAAATATCTGGATTTATAGTGTTCAAGGAGTGATGTTTCCGCTTAAATAATTATATAAATTATAAGGAAATTTTTATAGTTTATTTTATAATATAACAAAGCGACATTAAGTGTTATTTCTGTTTTTCTGAATTTAAATAAATCACAACTTTTTTCGTAATATCTAAAGACGAATCTGCAAACATGAAATTCCCAGATCCTGCAGGGTTAAAAACATATTTATAATTATTTTTTTCACCAAATGAAAATACCATTTTATTAATTTCGGCATTAAGTATTTCTCGATAATGTAAAGCCGAATCTTCAATCATTTTAATGTTTTTATTTTGTGTGTCCTTAAATTCTGTTCGTAGCAAGTACAAAGATTTCAATACTTCCTGTTCAACTTCTAGCTTACTGTTTCGCTGTTTTATAGATTTAGAAATTGTGTTTATTTTATTTTGTATATCAAATAAAGATTGAGTAGAAACTTCTTCTAGTTGTTCCAAACGATTTTTATAATATTTTGAAAGCGTATATTCTTGACGAATAATATTAATATTAATATACCCAGTTTTAAATTCATTATCACTGCAACTTATTGATAATAAAGTTATTACTATTAATAAGGTGGGTTTAAAGGTTCTAAAGTTGATAAAAAGTCTAAAATTGGTCATAAAAAGTACATGTTTCATAGGTTCTAAACTATTCAAAATTATTAATTTCACAACCTTATGGCAGGAAGTATTTTTGGAAATATATTTAGACTCTCAACTTTTGGAGAATCTCACGGAAAAGGTTTAGGAGGAGTAATCGATGGATGTCCAGCAGGAGTGGATATTGACGAGCTTTTTATTCAATCAGAATTGGATAGAAGAAAACCAGGACAAAGTAAAATTGTTACTCAAAGAAAGGAAGGTGATAAAGTCATTTTTTTCTCAGGGATTTTTGAAGGTGTTTCTACCGGAACCCCAATTGGTTTTGTAATTGAGAATGATAATCAAAAGTCTCACGATTACGATCATATTAAAACAAAATTCCGTCCTTCTCATGCTGATTATACTTTCACTGAAAAGTATGGAGTAAGAGATTATAGAGGAGGTGGAAGATCTTCAGCAAGAGAGACAGCTTCTAGGGTAGTGGCTGGAGCCATTGCTAAACTGGCTTTAAATTCTTTTGGAATTACAATACAAGCATATGTTTCTCAAGTAGGAAGTATTGCCTTAGGTAAAACTCACGATGACCTAGATTTAACTCAAATTGAATCTAATATTGTAAGATGTCCCGATGCCGAAATGGCAAAGGAAATGATTGATCATATTATGATTGTTCGCAAGGATGGTGATACAATTGGAGGTGTTGTTGATTGCGTTATAAAAGGAGTACCTGTAGGTTTAGGAGAGCCGGTTTTTGATAAATTACATGCAGAATTAGGAAGAGCAATGCTTTCGATTAATGCTGTGAAAGGATTTGAATTTGGTTCCGGATTTGAAGGTGTTAAGCAAAGAGGCTCTAAACATAATGATGCTTTTTACACTGAAGATGGTGTTGTTAAAACTAAAACTAATAATTCAGGAGGAATTCAAGGAGGAATTTCTAACGGGCAGGATATCTATTTCAGAACAGCTTTTAAACCGGTTGCAACAATCATGAAAGATCAAGAATCTATAGATGATGAAGGTGAATCAGTTACTGTTTCGGGAAAGGGGCGTCATGATCCCTGTGTTGTTCCTAGGGCAGTTCCTATTGTTGAAGCAATGGCTGCTTTGACGATTATAGATTACTTACTATTATCCAAAACCAATAAATTAAGTGATTTACTTTAAATCATGAAAAACCGCCTGGCCCTTCATTGGCAAATATTGATAGGATTAGCATTAGGTGTTGGTTACGGTGCATTCGTAAGTGTATTCACGGCTGGAGATCATGAGGCTTGGGTAGGATTTAACGTTTTCACATCTGATTGGATAACTCCTTGGGGGAAAATCTTCACTAATTGCTTGAAGTTAATAGCTGTTCCATTGGTATTATTTTCTTTAGTTAGTGGAGTGGCAAGTTTAAAAGATGTTTCCAAATTGGGAAATATGGGCGGTAGGGCAATTTCAATTTATTTAGCAACTACAGTTATTGCTGTTGGAATAGGATTAATTACTGTTAATATTTTGCAACCATGGTCTGGTATAGAAAAAGAGTCGGCAGAAAGAATTATCAATAATTATTCAAGTGATGCGGCGGAAAAAATTAAATCTGCGGAAAAGGTTAGTGAAGCTGGGCCATTAAAGTTTTTGGAGGATATGGTTCCCGACAATATTATTCAAGCGGCGTCAATTAATTCAAATATGCTTCAGGTAATTGTTTTTGCAATTTTATTTGGAATTGCTTTGATATCAATTGATGCGCATAAATCAGATCCAGTTAAAAAGTTTTTTGAAGGTGCCAATGAGGTGATCCTTAAAATGGTTGATTTTATAATGTACTTAGCACCAATTGGAACTTTTGCCCTAATGGCATCTGTATTCGTTAAGAACAGTGAAGACTTTATTGAACTATTAGCTGTTATTGGAAAGTACTTTGCAACTGTAATCGTAGCACTTTTATTTCTGATAATGATTGTATACCCGCTCATTTTATGGGTGTTTACGAAACGAAATCCGATTAAGTTTATAAAGGCAATTGCACCAGCTCAATTATTAGCCTTTTCAACAAGTTCAAGTGCTGCAGCGCTTCCTGTTACTATGGAATGTGTAAAAGATAATGTTGGTGTTGATGAAGAAGTTGTAAGTTTTGTTTTACCATTAGGAGCTACAATTAATATGGATGGAACTTCTTGTTATCAAGCTGTTGCAGCTGTTTTTATAGCAAATATGATGGGTTTTGATTTAACATTAACTGATCAACTTTCGATTGTTCTTACTGCTACTTTAGCAAGTATTGGATCGGCTGCTGTTCCTGGCGCAGGAATGGTTATGTTGGCAATTGTGCTAGGTCACTTAGGTATTGATATGAAGGGAATTGCATTGATACTCGGAGTTGATAGATTGTTAGATATGTGCAGAACGGTTGTTAACGTGACAGGGGACGCTACAATCGCTACCATAATTGGTAAACAACTTGGACAATTAAAACAGGAGAATTAACGTTTGAAAATATTAATAATATAAATTAGTGTCATGAAGAAGTTTCTAAAAATTATTGTTATCTCTTTTACTGTTTTAATTGCAGCATTATTCATTTTTCCAATTGTTTTTAAAGGTGCAATTATAGAGAAAGTTAAAGGGATAGCAAATGAAAATGTAAATGCTAAAGTAGATTTTGGAGATTTCTCACTTTCACTAATTACCTCATTTCCCGATTTTAGTTTTGAAATTAATGACGTTAGTGTAATTAATAATGCACCATTTAAGGGAGATACTTTAGCTTATATTGGAAATGTAAGTGTAGAGTTAGATTTGATGAGTGTTATTGGTGGTAAATATATTGTAAGTGATTTTTCAATAGATAATTTTGTTGCCAACGCTAAAATAATGGAAGATGGTTTAGCAAACTGGGATATTACTATTCCAGATTCAAGTGCCGTTTTTGAGGATGAATTGGCTGCAGAAGTAACTGAGGAAGGAGGAGATTTGTTAACTGGCTTAGAAGCCTTTTCATTTACAAACGTAAATATCAGTTATGTTGATTTACGATCAAATATGGTTGCTGTTATTAATAATTTTAATCAATCAGGAAGCTTGATTTTAGATGGTGATTCAACTGATATTAATGTTAAAACTATGATTGAGGAATTTACTTTTGTAATGGATGGCGATAAATTGGCTAATAATATTGCTTTTGATTCTGATGTTAAGATTGCTGCTGATATTGAAAAAATGATCTTCGATTTTAAAGAAAATAAATTTCGTTTAAACGAGTTGAAGTTAGGAATAGACGGTAGCGTCGATATGGCTAATGATATGATTTTTGATTTAACGCTCTCAGCTAAAGATAATAAGTTTAAAGACTTACTTTCATTAATACCAGCAGTATATAAATCAGAAATAGATGGAATTGATGTGAAAGGTGATTTTTCTTTGTCTGCTATGTTAAAAGGTGAAATGACGGCTGAGAGTTATCCTGGTTTTGATATTGATTTCTCTATAAAAGATGGATTTATAAAATACCCTGATCTACCTGAATCTGTAAAAAATATAGAAATGGAATTGGCTGTGGACAATGTTGATGGAATTATTGATCACACAATTGTAGATTTAAAATTTTTCCATTTTGAAGTTGCAAAAAATCCTATAAACATGACGTTCTATTTAACTAATCTAGCATCAGATCCAAATATGAAAGGATCAATTAAGTCTCAGTTTAGATTAGAGAATTTAGCGAAAGCAATTCCAATGGAAGCGGGAGAAGATTATCAAGGAGGGATAGACGCGGATTTAGATTTTTCTGGAAAATTAAGTGCAATTGAAGAGGAACGATATGAAGACTTTAAAGCAAAAGGTAAAATAATTTTCGATAACCTATTATATAAATCTAGTGATTTACCAACAACACTAATTAAAACTGGTTATTTAAATTTCACTCCTCAGAAATTAGAAGTAAGCAATTTTGATATGAAAATTGGTAAAAGTGATTTAGTTGCAAATGGTAAAGTGGATAACATATTATCATATGTTTTTAATGACGAAACGATCAAAGGTTCATTTCGTTTAAAATCAAACTATTTCGATTTGGACGAGTTGATGATGGAAGATTCTACAGAAGTCGAAATTACTGAAGAAGACGTTGCTGTAAATGAAGCTGTGCAAAAAGCTACAGGTGATTCTTTAAAAAATACAGAAGAAGGAGCGATTGAAGTGCCGAGAAATATTAATTTTTCTCTTTTTACAAGTTTCAAAAAAGTAAACTATGACAGCATGCCTATCAAGAAATTTACGGGAGATCTTTTTGTGAAAGATGGAATTGTGAAATTTGATAACACCAAAATGGAAGTTTTAAGTGGTAAAGTTGAAATGAGTGGTTATTACAATACACAAGATATTAAAAAACCAACTACCGATATTAAATTGTCGATAGAAAAAATGGGAATTAAGGAAGCGTTTACAACTTTTAATACTGTGCAAAAAATGGCTCCAATTGCAAAGGAAGCTGAAGGAGAATTTAGTGCAGAGATGTCCTTTAAAAGTGTCCTAACAGATAGTATGACTCCTGTTTACGAGACTTTAAATGGAAAAGGGTTTTTAAAGACAACAAATTTAGGTATTGCCGAAACGGATGCTTGGAAAGGTTTGATCGGTGCTTTGAAAATTACCAATCCTAAATATGCAAAGATTAAAGCTGAAGACGTTAAGGTGAATTACCAATTTAAGGATGGAAAATTATACACAAGCCCATTCAAATTGAATTTGGGGAAAATTAAAGGTGAAGTTAGTGGTTGGACTTCTTTTGATAATAAAATTGAGTACAAATATGCGCTTCAAATTCCTAGAGAAGATCTTGGAGGGGCTGCAAATAAAGCAATTGAAAGTGGTTTGGCATTAATAGGGAAATCTGGTATGAATATTTCAGTAGGTGAGTACATTAATATTGATGTTATTGTTTCTGGTAATATGGATAAACCTTCTTATAAAGTAAGACCTTCTGGAACAAGCGGAGGGAAGTCAGCAAAAGGAAAGGCTATTGAAGATTTGAAAACAAAAGCTAAAGAAGAATTAAGTAAAGCTAAAGACAAAATTAAGAATGAGTTGGGAAAAGCAAAAAAAGAGCTAGAAGCAAAAACTAAGGCTGAAATTGAGAAAGTAAAACAAGAAGCTAAAGCAAAAGTAAAAGCCAAAGCGAAAGCTGAAGTTGAAAGGTTGAAAAAAGAAGGAGAAGCAAAGGCAAAAAAAGAGTTGGAGAAGAAAGGAAAAGATGCCTTAAAAGGATTATTTAAATAATTGTTAGTGAGAAAATTAATTGTAATATTTTTAGTTGGAATTTTAAGTTTGAGTATTTATGCTCAAGACGATGAGGGTAATTGTGGAATCGACGTTTCAAAAAAATCGATTAAAAAATTCACAAAATTAAGAGATAAGAAATATCCTTTAAATCCTTTAGGTACTATTAAAGAGATGAAGTTACTTGCTGAGGATTATCCCAATTATCCTGATTTGGTTGCATTTATTGCTTATCACTATAGAAATGGAGCCTATAAAGCTAACATGCCAAAAGTTCAGCAACGTGTAAAAAGAAATGCGATTACATGGTATAAAAAACTAGCAAGAGTTTGCTCATCTTATCAAGGTCATTTAGCTTATTTCTGGGTAGGAAGAATGAATCATGAGGAAGGCAATGATTCTATAGCGGCTGTGTATTTTAAGAAGTATCTTGATAATGAACAAGAGCCGCCAAAACAATATAAGAAAATTGCCCAAAATTTGGTTGATGATTACTTTTTGAAGGATTATCTAATATCACATCCTGTTCCTTTTAAACCTACTATTGTAAAAGGTGTTAGTTCAGAACATGATGAATACTTACCGATGTTATCTCCTGATAACGAGTGGCTATATTTTACTCGTAAAAGAAATACAGCTCCTAATGTTAAATTACCGCCAAATACTCCTGGTAATGACGATAAAGAATATTTTTCTAAAAGTAAAGCAATTTTAGTTGATTCATTTTCTTATGGTTTAGTTTTAAGAGGACCTTTTAATAAGCATCTTGAAATGTTAGATGATAGAAAAATGGTTGGCCTTGGAGGTGCTTGCCTAACACCTGATAACCGTACAATGTATCTTACCGTTACATCTCTTGTTATACCTCAAAAAGGACAAGGTTATAAAAATACAGATTTATATTATTCTAATTATAAAGGTGGCTCATGGTCGTCACTGAAAGGAGTAGGTGACAGAATAAATGATGAAGATAATGAACCAACTTGGGAAGGACAGCCAACCATATCTTCCGATGGTAAAATGATGATTTTTTCATCAGCTAGATTGTCTAGTACTGTTTTTAATATGTACGGACAAGAGGCTTCAAGTATGGATTTATTTGTTTGTATTAAAGAG
>MDTF01014586.1_pt1 | contig 15995 bp, 12 predicted proteins | sample 811191 | NCBI WGS metagenome assembly MDTF01 (sample SAMN05326649, study PRJNA326480) | marine metagenome | isolation source: seawater | place: Southern Ocean | collected 2011 | reverse complement strand
TATGTTTAATGGTATTAGGCATTTATTTTGGGATTATGGGTTAGGTTTATCTTTATCCGTATCAAAGTGGACGGGATTATTAGTGTGCGGCGCTACTATTATTATTAGTATATTTATAGGAATTATTTCTTTAGGCTTAGTACTATGAGTAATATAGTTAAGCATTGGAAGTTTCAAAGGTATTCAGCCATAGTAAATTTAATTTTAGCAATATGGCTTGCAGTATCAGTTTTATGTATTCAAGAGTATTCATTCCAAGAAACAATTAACTGGATTAAGTCTCCAATTAATGCACTTTTTCTTTCTATTTTTTTTATTTCGAGTTTTATGCATATGAGTTTAGGCATGCAAGTTGTACTAGAAGATTATGTATCAAATAAATTACTAAGAAATAGGTTGATTGTTACAATTAAGAGCCTTAGTTGGTTCTTATTAGCACTTTCTATTTTGTTAATTTTAAAAATAATCTTTTTTAATTAGGAGTCAAAAAATGTCAAAAGCTTATAATATTATTGACCATGTATATGATGTGGTTGTTGTAGGAGCAGGAGGGGCAGGATTAAGAGCTACATTAGGGCTTGCAGAAAAAGGTTTAAAAACAGCTTGTCTTACAAAAGTTTTTCCAACACGTTCACATACTGTTGCTGCTCAAGGAGGAATAAGCGCGGCTTTAGGTAATATGGGCGAAGATAACTGGCGTTGGCATATGTATGATACCGTTAAAGGTAGCGACTGGTTAGGAGATCAAGATGCAATTGAATATATGTGTAAAGAAGCAGGTGCAGCAGTAATTGAATTAGAAAAATATGGTGTTCCGTTTTCAAGAACAGAAGAAGGAAAAATTTATCAAAGACCTTTTGGTGGGATGACAACAGAATTTGGAGATGGCCCTCAAGCACATAGAACATGTTCTGCTGCTGATAGAACAGGTCATGCAATATTGCATACTTTATATCAGCAAGCTTTGAGAAATAATGCAGAATTTTTTATAGAATATTTTGCTTTAGATCTGATAATGGAAGATGGAGCTTGTGTAGGGGTAATGGCATGGTGCTTAGAAGACGGTACTATCCATAGGTTTATGGCTCAAACAGTAGTTTTAGCTACAGGTGGTTATGGTAGAGTATATTTTTCAGCAACATCTGCTCATACTTGTACTGGAGATGGAAATGCTATGGCATTAAGAGCTGGTTTACCTCTTCAAGATATGGAGTTTGTTCAATTTCACCCAACTGGAATATACGGTGCAGGCTGTTTAATTACTGAAGGAACAAGAGGAGAGGGAGGTTACCTCACAAATAGTACTGGTGAAAGGTTTATGGAAAGATATGCTCCCCATGCAAAAGATTTAGCTTCTAGAGATGTTGTGGCAAGAGCAATGACACTTGAAATTCATGAAGGAAGAGGTGTAGGAAAAGATGCTGATCATATTTTTCTTCATTTAGAACATTTAGATTCAAGTGTTATTAATGAACGATTACCAGGAATAAAAGAAACAGCAAGAATTTTTGCTGGTGTTGATGTAACAAGTGAACCTATTCCAGTTTTACCTACGTGCCATTATAATATGGGAGGTATTCCCTCTAAACATACTGGTGAGGTTTTGACCGGCAAAGGTGATAATCAAGAAACTGTTCCAGGTTTATGCGCAGTTGGAGAAGCAGCATGTGTTTCTGTCCATGGGGCAAACCGTTTGGGTTCAAACTCATTACTTGATTTAGTGGTTTTTGGGAGGGCTACAGGCATCCATTTGGGTGATACACTTACTCCTGGAGCAACTCAAAAACCTGCTTCTAAAAATACTGGTGAAGAGGCTTTAGAAAGGTTAGATGAGGTGAGACATTCTAAAGGTACAGCTCAAACTTCAGATATCCGTTTAGAAATGCAGAGAGCGATGCAAGAAAATTGTGCTGTATTTAGGACAGGAGAAATTTTAGATGAAGGAATGAAAAGAATTAATAATGTATGGAAAGAATTTAAAAATACTTCTCTTACGGACAAGTCTATGATCTGGAATACAGACTTATTAGAGTCTTTGGAATTAAAAAACTTGTTAGAGCAAGCAGTAGTAACAATGGCATCAGCTAGAAACAGAAAAGAAAGCAGAGGAGCCCATGCAAGAGAAGATTTTCCTGACCGTGATGATGAAAATTGGTTATTTCATAGCTTGGCTTGGGAAAAAGATGGAGAAGTTAAACTTGGAAGTAGGAAAGTTACTTTAAACTCTCTCACAAATGATGTGCAAAGTTTTCCTCCTAAAGCAAGGGTATATTAAAATGGTCCAATTAGTACTTCCAAAAAATTCAAAAATTTCAAAAGGAAAACTCTTTTCTTTAGAAGAAGATGTTTCTGGAAAGAAATCATTTAAAATATATAGGTATGACCCTGAGACAAAAGAAAACCCAAGATTAGATACTTTTGAAATTGATCTAGATAAGTGTGGTCCCATGGTATTAGATGCATTAATCTATATAAAAAATAAAGTAGACCCAAGCCTTACGTTTCGCCGTTCCTGTAGAGAAGGTGTTTGTGGATCATGTTCTATGAACATTGATGGAACTAATACTTTAGCTTGTACAAAAAATATAAATGATGTCTCAGGAGAAGTTAAAATATATCCTTTGCCTCACATGGAAGTTATAAAAGATTTGGTTCCAGATTTATCTGTGGCCTATAAACAATATGCATCCATAGAGCCGTGGCTTAAAAGTGAGGCTGTAACTGAAGACGGTTTAGAAAGAAGACAAAGCCCTGAAGAAAGAAAAGAATTAGATGGAGCATATGAATGTATATTATGTTTTTGTTGTTCTACTAGTTGTCCGTCATATTGGTGGAATGGAGATGAATATTTAGGGCCAGCAGCTTTGCTTCAAGCATATAGATGGATAGCGGATACAAGAGATGAAGCAACAGATGAACGCTTAGATGCTCTAGAAGATTCATTTAAATTATATAGGTGTCATACTATTATGAACTGCACAAAAACTTGTCCAAAAGGACTTAACCCCGCTAAGGCAATTTCAAAAATTAAAAAAGCAATTTATGAAAGAACTTAACATAAGTGTCTATATATAGTAAGGCTCTCTATAATGATAATGATGTGGCTATATATAATTTTAGGGTTATTAATTTTAGTTTCCTCTGCTGACTTTTTAGTCAGAGGAGCAGTTAACCTATCAAATATCTTTAAAATCTCACCTTATATAATAGCTGGAACACTCGTGGCATTTGGAACTTCAGCGCCAGAGTTATTTGTTTCAGGTATAGCAAGTTATTCAGGTAATCCAGGTGCTGCAATTGGTAACATTTTAGGCTCTAATATTGCAAATGTATTTTTAGCATTAGGCATAGCTGCAATTATTATTAATATTTCTCCTCCAAAAAATGCTTTTCAAATAGATATAAAGGTATTAGCTGCGAGTTCTATAATTTTAATAATTTTATTATTTAATATATCCCTTGTTTATTGGTGGGTTGGTTTAATATTAATATTGTCTCTTTTTATTTATATTTTTTATATTATTAAATTTAGTGATGTAAATAATGTTGAGGAAAACAATAAACAAAATTTATCTTTATCAAAAGCATTAATATTCTTCTTCATAGGTTTAATAGGTGTCTCTTTAGGGGCTAAACTATTAACAGAAGGATCAATAGACTTAGCTAGATATTTTGGAATACGTGAGACTATTATAGGTTTAGGAATTTTAGCATTTGGTACTTCTTTGCCTGAAGTTGCTACTTCTATTATAGCTGCAATTAAAAAAGAGAATAATATAGCAATAGGTAATATTGTTGGTTCTAATATTTTTAATATACTTGGTATTGGCGGAGTTACCATATTGATTTCTGGGAATGAGGCTTTAAAAGCAAATCCCAACCTTTTAACAATTTCAGATACATTACCTTTTATATTGTCTAGTATAATTCTAGTAGCTTTTTATAAATATCGTTTAGTTGTAAATAGATTATATGGCGTATTATTTGTTACGTCTTATTTAGTATGGATCTCTTTTATTTTTATAAAGTAGCTACGGTAAGGCTTTTATAAAGAACACTATATTATAAAATTTCAATATTTATATTGGTTATAAATAATTTTAATAGCATTTTTTCAGGCTATACAATAATTATAAGTCATGCTAAATAGTATGCTAATTTACATAAAATATAAATGCGGAGCAAAAGATGACAATCATTGGACATAGAATTAATGGAGAAGTTACTTTCGAAGAAAATTCGAGACTAGGGGATGTTTTTAATCCAGCTACAGGAGAGGTAGAGCGTCAAGTTGCACTTGCATCTATATCTCAAGTTGATAAAGCAGTTGCAGCAGCAAAAAATGCTTTAGAAAGCTGGAGCACAACTCCTCCAATTCAAAGAGCGAGAGTCATGTTTAAATATAAACAATTAATAGAAGAAAATATAGATGAATTAGCTGATATGGTAGGAAGAGAACATGGTAAAGTTTTGAGCGATGCTAAGGGTTCAGTTCAAAGAGGCATAGAAGTGGTTGAGTTTGCATGTGGTATACCCCATTTACTTAAAGGGGAGTTTACTGAACAAGTAGGAACAGGCGTAGATAGTTATTCTATGCGTCAGCCAGTAGGCATTGCAGCAGGAATAACACCTTTTAATTTCCCTGCTATGGTCCCACTATGGATGTTCCCTATTGCAATTGCTTGCGGAAATACTTTTATATTAAAGCCTAGTGAAAGAGATCCTTCTTGTCCTATGAGATTAGCAGAATTATTAGAAGAAGCAGGAGCTCCTCCAGGAGTAATAAATGTTGTAAATGGAGATAAGGAAGCAGTTAATGCTATTTTAGACCATCCAGATATATCAGCAGTATCTTTTGTAGGTTCTACACCAATTGCTCAACATGTTTATTCACGAGGGTCTTTATCAGGTAAAAGAGTTCAAGCATTGGGTGGAGCAAAAAATCATATGGTAATAATGCCTGATGCTGATTTAGATCAAACAGTTGATGCTTTAATGGGAGCAGCATATGGTTCAGCCGGAGAACGTTGTATGGCTATTAGTGTTGCGGTCGCTGTAGGAGATATTGGAGACAAGTTAATTGAAAAATTGGCACCTAAGGTAAGTGGTCTTAAAATAGGACCATGGGATGATCCTGAAGCTGAAATGGGACCAATCGTTACTAAAGAATCTTTTGATAAAATAACAAATTTAATTAATGAGGGCGAGAAAGACGGCGCAAAGCTTGTTGTTGATGGTCGCAATCTAACTCTTCAGGGTTATGAGAAAGGTAATTTTATGGGCGGAACATTATTTGATAATGTAAAACCAGGTATGTCTATATACGATCAAGAGATATTTGGCCCAGTTCTTTCTACGGTTAGAGCTTCAAATTATGATGAAGCTCTTAATATAGTAAAGTCTAATCCATACGGAAATGGAGTATCTATATTTACTAGAGACGGTGATACTGCAAGAGATTTTGCTTCCAAGGCAAATATAGGGATGGTAGGAATTAATATTCCAATTCCAGTTCCTGTAGCTTACCATAGTTTTGGAGGTTGGAAAGATTCTTCATTTGGATCTAATAATGCTCACGGTATGGAAGGAGTTAGGTTTTACACTAAAGTTAAAACAGTTTCTGCTAGATGGCCTTCAGGTATTAAAGATGGTGCATTATTCTCGATGCCTGTAATGAAGTAAAAATTATTTAGGGGTAATTTTTTGGGCGATTCAAATGCTATATCTACATTGTATTATAAATTAGTAGATGAAGGTATAGTATTTGATGACCCAGGGCAAAAAAATGCTATTAAAGCATTAGATTTTTTATATTCTCATGTTAACTCTTCATTTAATCTAAAAAATATATTTTCAGATAATAAAAATATGGGTGTCTATATCTATGGAAGAGTAGGTAGAGGTAAATCTTATTTAATGGATATTTTTTATAAATTAGCACAAGAAAAAAGATGTATGAGGATTCATCAACATGATTTTATGCAAAACATACATGAATATATGAGAGAGGCTAGGTCTTTAAAAGCTCAAAATCCTTTAAAGTATGCGATAAAAAAATTAACTAAAAACATAAGTTTATTATGTATTGATGAGTTTGAAGTTTTAGATGTTGCGGACGCTATGATTTTAGAGAGAATATATTCTATCATTTATAAAAATAATATTAAAGTTGTTTTAACATCTAATACATCTCCCTCAGAGCTATATAAAAATGGTTTACAACGAGAACGTTTTATACCTTTTATAAAATTAATTGAAGGGTTTATGAAAATAGAAGAAGTTATGGATGGCAAGGATTATAGAATTAAATCAAAAACTGAAAATGGTAAACATGAGTTTCAAGACTTTTATTTTATACCTTCTAACAGAATCTATACTGAAAATTTATTCAATACCTTAAGAAATAATATGCCTATTACTAGCTCTACTATAGAATTTAAGGGAAGAAGTTTAAATATAGACAAGATATCAAATAAGGTAGGACTTTTTTCTTTTAAACAGCTTTGTTCAGAAAACTTATCTTCTCTTGATTATATCCAACTTTGTAATAAATGTGATTGGGTAATATTGTCACATGTTCCTAAATTAACAGCAGAAGATAGAAACGTGGCTAAAAGATTTCAAACACTTATAGATATTTTATACGATAAAAATATTGGGTTAGCATTATCTTCAGATGTAAAACCTGAGAATATATATACAGAGGGAGATGGCAATAAAGAATTTAGAAGAACGGTTTCACGAATATACGAAATGACTCATAAAGAATGGGTGCATAAATTAAAAAATAAAGACTTTAAAAAGTTATTAAACATATGATATTTATCATAAAGTTTATTAATAATTAATAATTAATAATTTAAAATTTTGGAGGTGCTGTGTCTAATCAAATAATCTTACCAAGTATTATGCAAATTGGAGCTAAAGCTAGTCAAGAAGTAGGAAATATTCTCAATAGCCTGTCTTATAAAAAACCATTAATTATCACAGATAAAATGATGGTTGAGCTTGGTTATGCAAGTAAAATCCAAGAAAGTCTTAATGCAGTAAATATTCATGCAGATATATTTGCAGACACAATTCCTGAACCAACTGTTGCTTCTATTCAAGCAGGAGTAAATAAAATAAAAAGTGCAGATTATGATTGCATTATTGCTCTAGGAGGAGGAAGCCCTATTGATAGTGCTAAAGCAATTGGGATTTTAGGAAAGTTTGGAGGAGTGATGAGTGATTATAAATTTCCTCGAATAGTCTCCGAAATTGGTGTTCCCATTATTGCTATTCCTACTACTGCTGGAACAGGATCGGAAGTTACACGTTTTACCATAATAGCAGATGAATCTACCGATGAAAAAATGTTATGTGTAGGAAGGGGTTTTATGCCATCGGTTGCTTTAATAGATTATGAGTTAACACTTAGTTTGCCGAAAAGAGCAACTGCTGATACAGGAATAGATGCTTTAACTCATGCAATAGAAGCTTATGTTAGTAAAAAAGCTAACGCTTATAGTGATACACAGGCTATAGAAGCCATGAAATTAATTGGACCAAATTTAAGAAAAGTTTATCACGATGGAAATGATTTAAAAGCGAGAGAAAAAATGATGCTTGGTGCTACATTAGCTGGTATTGCTTTCTCAAATGCTTCTGTAGCTTTAGTGCATGGAATGAGTAGGCCAATAGGCGCAATATATCATGTTCCGCATGGCTTATCGAATGCAATGTTGCTTCCTGCCGTAACAGAATATTCAATACCTGCTGCAACAAAAAGGTATGCTGATTGTGCTAAAGCTATGGGAATTGCTTTGTCAGACGATGCCGATGATGTTGCCAACCAAAAATTATTAAAGGAACTTATTGCAATCAATGACGAGCTTAATGTTCCAAGTCCTAGTGAATTTGGAATAGATAAAAAAGATTTTATGCAAAACTTAGAGATAATGGCTGAGCAAGCTATTGCATCAGGGTCGCCAGCAAATAATCCAAGAGTTCCAGAAAGTAAGGAAATTGTAGAAATTTATAAACTTTTATGGTAGTTAACAAATAATTTTTATAATCAATATAAATACGTATAAATTTAATAAATAATAAGGGATAGAATGATGTCTAAATCTAAAATAGCACTTGTAGGATCTGGAGCAATAGGAGGCACTTTAGCACACTTAATAGGATTAAAGGAGCTTGGGGATGTAGTGCTTTTAGATATTGCAAAAGGAATTCCAGAAGGTAAAAGTTTGGATATAGCTCAGTCTTCTCCAGTCGAAGGGTTTGATGTAGGTCTGAAAGGTGGAAGCAATTATAGCTTATTAAAAAATTCTGATGTTGTAATAGTTACAGCTGGTATTCCAAGAAAACCTGGAATGAGTAGAGATGACCTCCTTGGGATTAATTTAGGAGTTATGAAAACTGTAGGAGAAGGAATAAAAAAATATTGCCCAAATGCTTTTGTTATATGTATTACTAATCCTCTAGATGCCATGGTTTGGGCATTAAGATCATTTAGCGGACTTCCTGCTAATAAGGTCGTAGGTATGGCAGGAATATTAGATAGTTCACGTTTTAGATACTTTTTATCGCAAGAATTAAATGTTTCTATATCAGATGTAACAGCTTTTGTAATGGGAGGGCATGGAGACACTATGGTTCCATTAATACGATACTCTTCAGTTGCAGGTATTCCTTTATCAGAATTAATCAAAATGGGCTGGATAACAGAGAAGAAGTTGAATGAAATAGTTCAAAGAACTAGAGATGGAGGAGCTGAAATTGTTTCTTTGCTTAAGACAGGGTCAGCATTCTATGCTCCTGCAACATCTGCAATACAAATGGCAGAAAGTTTCTTAAAAGATAAAAAAAGGGTATTGCCATGTGCAGCTATGTTGAATGGTGAATATGGAATTAAAGGAATGTATGTAGGGGTTCCTGTTGTTATAGGTAAAAAAGGTATAGAAAAAATTATAGAAGTTAGTTTAGATAAAACTGAAAAATCTATGTTTAATAAATCTGTAAAAGCAGTATTAGAATTAGTTTCAGCCTGTAAAAATATTGATAAATCTTTAACTTCACACTTTAAAAAAATAAAACCTTAAATTTCTATATATAGAGTGTAATTAAAAAGTTGCAGGTTGATTTATTTTTGTTACATGATAAGAAGTTAACGCATTAGATATAAAAAAATATTGGTAATTAATAATGAATATTCATGAATTTCAAGCAAAAAAATTATTAGCTAAATTTGGAGTAAATATACCTAGAGGAAAAGAAGCACACTCTGCTTCTGAGGCAGTTAAAGTTGCATCAGATATAGGGGGAGAAAAGTGGGTTGTAAAAGCACAAATTCATGCCGGAGGAAGAGGAAAAGCTGGAGGAGTGAAAATAGCCGATAGCCTAGAGGAAGTTGAAAAAATTAGTAATTCATTGTTAGGTATGCAGTTAATAACGCATCAAACAGGGCCAGAAGGTAAAAAAGTAAATAAAATTTTTGTTGAAGAAGGAATTAATATTGTTTCTGAGCTATATTTAGGGGTAGTCCTTGATAGGAGTAGTGAAAAGTATGTAATGATGGCTTCAACGGAAGGTGGAACTGAAATAGAAATAGTTGCAGAAAAAACACCAGAAAAAATCTTTAAAGTGCAAATAGACCCTTTAATAGGCATGCAAGCTTATCAAGCAAGACAGTTAGTTTTTAAATTAGGTCTTGAAAAAGCGGTCTCAAATAAAGCTGTTGTGTTTATACTTGCTCTGGCAAAAGCTGTAGAAGAAACGGATGCAAGTTTAGTAGAAATAAACCCTTTAGTAATAACTGCTGATAATGATGTATTAGCCTTAGATGCAAAAATGAATTTTGATGATAATGCTTTATATAGACACAAAGATATAGAAATTTTGAGGGATGAAGATGAAGAAGATGCAAGAGAACTAGAAGCAGCTAAACATGAATTAAGTTATATTAGTTTAGATGGAAATATTGGGTGCATGGTAAATGGAGCTGGGTTAGCTATGGCTACAATGGATATTATTAAGCTGGAAGGCGGAAACCCTGCAAATTTTCTAGATGTGGGAGGTGGAGCTACTAAGGATAGAGTAGAACAAGCATTTAGAATAATTTTGTCTGATGACAAGGTAAAGGCAGTGCTGATTAATATTTTTGGTGGAATTATGAGATGTGATGTAATTGCTGAAGGAGTTATTGCTGCAGCTAAAAATATAGAGATAAATATTCCTTTAATAGTTCGTTTAGCGGGTACTAATGTAGAAAAAGGTAAAGAGATTTTAAATAACTCAGGACTAGATATAATTAGCGCAGATAATTTAGGAGACGCTGCAAAAAAAGCTGTTTCATCAATAGGGGGGGCATAAATGTCTATAATAATAAATTCAGAAACTAAAGTAATATGCCAAGGCTTTACTGGTGCGCAAGGAACATTTCATTCTGAACAAGCTATAGCATATGGTACAAAAATGTTAGGTGGGGTGTCTCCAGGTAAAGGAGGGTCTACTCATCTAGATTTGCCAGTTTTTAATACAGTAGACGAGGCTGTATATAAAACAGATGCTAATACAAGCGTTATATACGTGCCACCTCCGTTCGCGGCAGATGCAATATTAGAGGCAATTGAAGCAAAAATAGAGTTAATTGTCTGTATCACTGAAGGCATACCTATATTAGATATGGTAAAGGTAAAAAAAGTTTTAAACTCTTCAAATAGCAGATTAATTGGACCTAATTGTCCAGGCCTAATAACTCCAAACCAATGTAAAATAGGGATTATGCCGGGTCATATATGTATGGAAGGAAGTATTGGAATAGTTTCTAGGTCAGGCACTCTTACTTATGAAGCAGTTGACCAAACTACAGCATGTAAATTAGGGCAAACTACATGCGTTGGTATAGGAGGAGATCCTGTTCCTGGAACTAACTTTATAGATATTTTAGAACTTTTTCTTGCTGATGATGAGACTAAAGGGATTATTATGATAGGAGAAATAGGTGGTTCAGCTGAAGAAGAAGCAGCGGATTTTATAAAACACTCAAAAATAAAAAAACCCATAGTTAGTTTTATTGCGGGTTTAAGTGCTCCATCAGGAAAAAGAATGGGTCATGCTGGTGCTATTATATCTGGTGGTAGTGGAGGAGCAGAAGATAAAATTGAAGCTTTAAAATCAGCAGGAGTTTATATAGCATCTTCTCCAGCTACAATAGGCCAGGAAATGTTAAAAGTTATCTGATCAATAAGAAGGGCATATAAAATTTGTCAATAAAGACTTTAAATAAGCAAAATCGTTTTAATGAATTAAAACAATTATATACTGCCTATAGTGAGGATAAAAATTCAGTAAATATAGATTGGCAAGAATTCTTTAATGACCTTACTCCTGACGCATCTTTATTTTTAGAGGAATTTAATTTAAATAATGAGGTCTCTGTAAATCAAATAAACACAAATACACCTTTAGATAAAGAAAGTAGGTCTGCGACTTTAGATTCTATTAGAGCATTAATGCTAATTAGGGCTTATAGAGTTAGAGGTCATTTAAAAGCAAACTTAGACCCATTAAAAATAACACAGTCTTCAGATCATCCAGAGCTTAATCCGGAAAGTTATGGATTCAAAGAAGAAGATATGGACAGGCTTATATTCATTGATAATGTATTAGGTATTGAATCTGCAACATTAAGAGAAATTTTAATAAACCTTGAAGCGACATATTGTGGAACAATTGGCGTGCAGTTTATGCATATTCAAGATCCTGAGCAAAAAGCATGGGTACAACAAACTTTAGAAAAAGTTTTAAATCAGCCTGATTTTACTGATATGGGTAAGAAGGCAATATTAGAAAGATTAGTTGCCGCTGAGATATTTGAACGATTCTTAGATAGAAAATACACTGGAACAAAGAGGTTTGGTCTTGAAGGTGCAGAATCTATGATTCCTGCATTAGAACAAATATTGAAACGAGGAAGTAAATTAGGTTTAGAGGAAGTTGTTATAGGTACAGCTCACAGAGGAAGATTAAATATTTTAGCTAACTTTATGGGAAAACCGTTTGAAGCTATCTTTTCTGAATTCCAAGGCAATTCATCTCAACCAGAAAATATAGAAGGTGCAGGAGATGTAAAATACCATTTAGGTACATCATCAGATAGAGAGTTTGATGGTAAAAAAGTACATTTATCTTTAACAGCAAACCCTTCCCATTTAGAAGCTGTAAACCCTGTGGTTGTAGGGAAGGTAAGAGCTAAACAAGATCAAAAAGAAGATTTAGGGAGGCGTAAAGTTGCTGCATTATTAATTCATGGAGATGCAGCATTTTCAGGACAAGGTTTAGTTCCAGAAACTTTAGATTTATCTGAGTTAAAAGGTTATAGAATTGGTGGAACTATTCATTTTATTATAAACAACCAAATTGGTTTTACTACAAACCCAGTTAATTCTAGATCTGGTCCGTATTGTTCTGATGTAGCTCTCATGATACAAGCTCCTATATTTCACGTAAATGGAGATGACCCAGAAGCAGTGGTTCATGCGGCCAGAATGGCAATTGAATTCCGTCAAAAATTTAATAAAGATATAGTTATTGATATGTTTTGTTATAGACGTCATGGTCATAATGAAGGTGATGAACCTGCATTTACACAGCCTAATATGTATAAGGCCATCTCAGGTCATCCTACGACGCAGGAAATTTATAGTCGAAAGCTTATAGAACAAAATTTAATATCACAAAAAGAAGCGGATGGTTTTATAAGTGACTGGTCTAAGAAACTAGAAGAAGAGTTTGCAAAGGCTAGTTCCTATAAGCCGGATACTGCGGATTGGTTTAGTGGTGCTTGGAAAGGTTTAGATAGAGCAAGAGAGAAAGGTAAAAGAAGAGGCGATACTAGTATAAATATTGATCAGTTTGAATTAGTATCTAAGGGTTTAACAAATATACCTAAAAGTTTTAAACTTCATAGAAAACTTCAAAAGTTTATAGAGCAAAGAAAAAAATCTTATGAAGGAGAAATATCTATTGATTGGTCTTCAGCAGAAGCAATGGCTTTAGGAAGTTTATTAATAGAAGGTGTAAAAATCAGGCTTACTGGCCAAGATTCAGGTAGAGGAACATTCTCTCAGCGACATGCCGTATTAGTAGATCAAGAGAATGAAAATAAAATAGTTTTACTGAATAATATTTCAAAGGAGCAGGCTGTATTTGAGATAGTAGATAGCCCATTATCTGAAGCCTCTGTTTTAGGTTTTGAATATGGCTATTCTTTAGCAGAACCAAATGCATTAGTAATGTGGGAAGCGCAATTCGGAGACTTTGCAAATGGTGCGCAAGTTATAATAGATCAGTTTATATCCTCAGGTGAAAGTAAATGGCTAAGGATGTCTGGGTTAACTTTATTACTACCTCATGGTTATGAAGGGCAAGGACCGGAACATTCTTCAGCAAGGATGGAAAGGTTTTTACAACTTTGTGCAGAAGATAATATACAAGTTGTTAATTGCACAACGCCAGCTAATTATTTTCATGTTTTAAGAAGACAGATGCATAGGTCTTTCAGAAAGCCTGTTATAATATTTACCCCAAAGTCATTATTAAGAAATAAAAATGCGGTATCAAAAATATCTGATATGACAGAAGGGTCGTGGTTTCATCGAGTGCTACCAGACCCAAAAAAAATAGCAAAGAATCATAAAATTGACAGGATAGTATTATGTACAGGAAAAATTTTTTATGATTTAATAAAAGAAAGAGAAGAAAAAAAATTAACAAATACTAGAATAATAAGAGTAGAGCAACTTTATCCTTTTCCAGAAGATGCCGTAATTAGAGAATTAAAAAACTTTAGTAAGGCTAAAATAATATGGTGCCAGGAAGAACCAAAAAATATGGGTGCTTGGAGTTATATTAATTCACTAATAGAAGACGTAATGATTGAGATAGGCTCCAAACAAAACAGATTGTTTTATGCAGGTAGAAAAGCAGAGGCTTCAACGGCAACTGGATTATTTAGTAGACACGTTTTAGAACAGAATGATTTAATATACAAAGCTTTATTGGCTGATGATAATATACTTAATAAAAAATAACTAAAGATACAAAAAAAGTATTAAATTAAAATGAACAATAAAAAAGGTAGGTATTTATAAATGAAAATTCTTGTTCCATCTTTGGGTGAGTCAATTACAGAAGCAACTGTAGCTAAATGGTTAAAGAAAAAAGGTGACCTTGTTAAGAAAGATGAAGTGCTAGTAGAGTTAGAAACTGATAAAGCAACGTTAGAAGTATATGCACAGACTGATGGTAAATTATCTGAAATATATTTTGAGGCTGGGAAAGATGTGGAGATTGGTGCGGAATTAGCAGACTATTTAGAAGGCGCCCAAAACAGTCTAAATATAGAAACTAAACAAGAAGTTAAACAAGAAGTTAAAGAAATAATAGAAGAAAATATTGACGATTTAAATAAGAATAAAGAAGAAGAAAAAAATCTTGTTCCTGAAAATATATTTACTATCGATGTTAAAAGATCAGGAGCAGGAAATAAAATCACTAAAAATGATTTGCAAGAATTAATAGGTGGAGAAAACTTATCTCCTAGTCAGAGAAGAACAGGTGTGTTTATCAACCAAGATAAGGTAATAGATGTTTCAAATAATAAGGCATCAATAAGTGCTAAAAATTCTACTAGAGTCCCTATGACAAGGCTACAGCGTACTATGGGAGAGAGATTAAAATCAGCTCAAAATACAGCTGCAATGTTAACTACATTTAATGAAGTTGACATGTCAAATATAATTAAAATTAGAAAAAGTAATAAAGATAATTTTGAAAAAAAGTTTAATATTAAGCTTGGGTTTATGTCTTTTTTTTGTAAAGCAGTTGCTATTGCCTTAAAAGAAATACCTATAATTAATTCAGAAATTGATGGTAGTGATATTATATATCATAACCGTATTGACTTAGGTATAGCTTTAGGCGCACCGCAAGGTTTGCTAGTACCAGTAATAAGAGCAGTAGACTTCAAATCATTCTCAGAGGTTGAGCAGGAAATTTATGATTTCGGAGTTGAGGCTAAAAATGGTTCAATCACTTCCGACCAAATGAGTGGTGGTACTTTTACTATAACAAATGGTGGGGTTTATGGTTCAATGATGTCTACACCTATTTTAAATCCTCCTCAAACAGCAATACTTGGTCTGCATCAAATTAAAGATAGAGCAGTAGTTGAAAATGGAGAAATAAAAATTAAACCTATGATGTATGTAGCTTTAACATATGACCATAGGGCTGTGTCTGGAAAAGAAGCAGTATTATTTCTAGTAAAGATAAAAGGTTTTATAGAAGACCCTGAAAGAATGTTAATAGGCTCATAATGGAAAATTTTGATTTAATTGTTATAGGTGGTGGGCCTGGTGGATATGTTGCCGCTATTGCTGCTGCTCAATCAGGATTAAAAGTAGCTTGTATAGACAAAAGAAAAAATTTAGGTGGGACTTGTTTAAATGTAGGATGTATTCCTTCTAAAAGACTATTATATTCTTCTGAATTATTTAGAAATGTTTCAGAAGAGATGCATCATCATGGTATTGAAGTAAAGACTCCAAAGTTCAACCTTTCTCAAATGATGAAAGGTAAGGAAGAAGCTATAAGTAAATTAACTAATGGAGTTGATTTTTTATTTAAAAAAAATAAAATTCAACAGATTGTTGGTTTAGCATCTATAGGAAAAAGTAATATAGTTAAGGTTAATAAAAAAACATATAAGGCAAGTAACATTATTATTGCTTCTGGATCTTCTCCAGCTAAGCTAAAAAATATAGAGATAGATGAAGATGTAATAGTATCATCTACTGGTGCGCTAAGTTTCAAAAAAGTTCCAAAAAAGTTAGCTGTTATAGGAGCAGGATATATAGGTTTAGAGTTAGGCTCAGTATGGAATAGATTAGGGTCTGAAGTTACTGTAATTGAATATGCTGATTCTATAGTACCCTCTATGGATA
>MDTF01009495.1_pt1 | contig 15997 bp, 16 predicted proteins | sample 811191 | NCBI WGS metagenome assembly MDTF01 (sample SAMN05326649, study PRJNA326480) | marine metagenome | isolation source: seawater | place: Southern Ocean | collected 2011 | reverse complement strand
TTAAGATCAAAAAATTTTTTATATTTAAAATAATCAAATAATTTTATAAAGTTTTCAGTAATATTTTTTAAAAAAAGAATTCTTAAAATTGATTTTATAAAATTTGTTATCCAAAATCTTCTATCAACACTATAATCATATGAGTATATTTTTTTATCTCCTAGATTAGAAAAATCTTCTTCAAATGACCAGTCATCACTTATTCCAAAACTTACTAATGTTTTAGATTCCATAACACTTCTTCTTTCAACAACATAGCCTCCATCAAAACTTTTTCCGAGTCTAATTAAATCGCATTTGAATTTAGGGCAAAATAAATTTGAAATTCTAATCATGACTATTTGTTTAGATAATTAAAATATTTTTCACCCATAATATTATTAGTAAATTTAGTTTTAATTAAAGTTATACCACTGGTTTTTTTATTTAATAAATCTTTTTTATTTTTACTTATTCTTAAAAGTGCTTTACGGATTTGATTAATATCAAAAGGTCTTATTAATATTGAGTTCTTTTGATTTAAGAAGTCAGTCACACCACCAACTTTGGTTGATATTACAATCGTTCCAACCGATAATGCCTCAGCAATAGATAATCCAAATCCTTCAAAATATCTACTCGGTGAGACTAAAAAATTAAAATGATTAATAATTTCCCTACTTGATCCTTTCACATAACCAGTAAAATAAAAAATCTTATTTATTTTATTTTCTTGAATTAAATTTTTTAAATACAAAATATACTTTTTATTTCCCTCTCCAACAAAATATATTCTGATTCTATTTTTTAGTTTATTAGGTAATAAAATACACGCCTTAATCAAATCTTCGTGTCCTTTATCCTCAGAAATTCTAGATAAAACTATTCCATTTAAAAATCTTTTATTAATGATTTTTTTAAATTTTACATTTTTTTTAATTTTATCAATCTCAATTCCGTTATTTAAAATTTTAAATTTTTTTTTTTTAAAGTTATTAAAATATATTTTTTTTGATAGGTTTTTATATGTAGCTTTTGAAACAAAGATAAATTTATCAGATAAATTCATAATTATTGAACTAAAAAAGTTAGAAGAAAAACTCCATAATTTAGGTTTGGAATAGCTATGATGAAACACAATAGCCTTGGTAGGAAAATTTAAAATTTTTGCTATTAATATACTTCCTATATCTGATCTAAAATCACCATAACCACCACATTGTGAAATAAAAATATCAATTTTAAATTTTTTTAATAAATTAAAAATTTTTACTAATGTAAAAACAAATATAATGGGTCTCAATAATAGCAAAAGCAATTTATATGGCTTACTTTTAAATTTTAAATCTAAATAATTATTAAAAGTTATAATTTTAACTCTATCATTTCTTATTAATTTTTTAAATTTATTTAAAGCTTGATTAGTATTATTTGAAAAAATTATAATTTTTTTTTTTTTAAATTTTTTTGAATTAATTAAAGAAGCAAGGTTGGTAGTAACACCTCCAAACTCATAGTTTTCCCAAAAAAAAGCTAAAGTTTTTTCCATAATTTTTTACTAAATATTCTATTTAACTTGCAACAATGTGGTATCCAAAACACCTTCCATGTTTTTGTCCCTTGATATAAAGAGTCTTTTCTTATTTTTTACATTAAGGTTGAAAGGCTCTTTTGTTAAATCTACACCACTATTTTTATGTAATCTAATATATGGACCTGTTAATATATCTACATTTGGCTCAAAATTTTCAACATCTTCGTCAGGCAAGTGTTCTGTTATAATCAAAAATTTACATTTATTGTTAATATTTTTTAAAAAATTGGAGATCGATTCATTCGACAGATGTTGAAGTACTTGCCTTAAAATATAAACATCAGCAGAAGGCAGCTCATCAATAGTGATGTCTAGGACCAAAAAATTTACATTTAAATTAAAAAATTTTTTTTTGTTAAAATTGATTAGTTTTTCAAAGATATCTATTGCAAAATATTTTGATGAATAATTTACTAATTTAGATCCTACTTCAAAATCACCACATCCAATATCTGCAATGGTAGGTTTGGTGCTAAAAGAGTCAAAAAAAATACTAAGATTTTGGACATATTGTTCGACAAAATTTATATTTTGTGTTCCTGGACCAGAAGTATATTTTTTTCCATCAAATGAACTTTCATTATTCCATGTTTGAGAACTATATATTTTAGAGAATATTTCTTTATTGGTTAAATTTTTATATTTACCCAATTTATAATTGATACGTAAACTTTTTATAACATTAACAATATATAGTGGGAGAATATATTTTATTATTTTTTTTAAGCCTAGCATTATGATACTAATTTTTTTAAAATTTCAGAGTTTTTAATATCTTTAATCTTTTTTGCTGTCAAAAAGTTATATTTATAGTTTGAATATACTTTTTTAAAAATGCGTAAACAAAAATTTTTTTTGTTAAACCTTTGATTAATATTAATCTCTTTTGATGATAAAATTTTACACAAAGTCTTTATCTCATATCGCATAGTAGGGTTAAGTTTTGTTACTTGATCATTATAAATAAATGTAACTGGTTTATTGTATATTACACAATAGCTTACTGCTGTTGTAGCACCATTAGCTATTACAAATCTACTGTTAGCTATTAATTTATTTGATGCATCTGGGTCTTTAGATACTTTAAATTTCTTATCATAGTAAATATTTTTAAAGTTTCTTACAGTTGGATGGGGAATAATTATTATTTCTGTATTGAATTTTTCTTCAACATTTTTTAAAAAACTATTTAAATCTTTATACCATTGACTAGTATTATATGTAATCTTATTATTAAATAAAATATCGTCTCCAGGAAATGCTGGAGCTTTTATATCTAAAAGTACAACATAATTTTTTGTTGTTTTTTTGTTATTTTTTTTTTTTCCAGATAAATAATTAGCAAAATCTGAAGAATGAAAATTAATTAAAAATTTTTTTTTAGACCTTATATTTAATGGTAAGGTATATTTTTTTGAGCCACTGAAAAGAACATATAATTCATCAAATTTTAAAAAATATAACAATCGATTATAGAAAGTATTTTTAATTATAAATAAAAGTCTAGGCAAATTTAGGAACAAAATTTTAAAAAAAGATATTAGTTTTAAATATAGATTTTTAACTTGAGCAGGCGCATAAACTTCTGGAGAATTCAGCTTGATTATTTTTACTTTATATTTGAATAACAAATAATGTATAAAAAAACTTTTTAATGAATTTGAAGAAATTGTATCAATTACAAAAACTTTAGATTCTTTTTTTAATATTTTTTTTAAATGATTTTTCCATTGAGTTAAGTCGTTAAACACTAATGTAGATTTATTTCTTTGAGTACTTGGCTCTTTTTGCCATTTTTTTGAAATAACATCAAAAAGATCATGTATTTCAATTTTACTTTTAAATTTTTTTTTTAATTCATTTATTTGGTATTTTTTAAAATAAGAATTATTAAATCTGTATGGAAATAAAATAATTATCATCTTCTATTTTTTAAATCTATTTTCTAATAAGCTAATTATTTTTTTTTGATCGTTTGCCTTTAAACCATAGCTACTTGGTATACACATGCAGTTTTCAAACATATAATTTGAGTTGTTTATCTTATAATTCTGAAATTTTTTAAATGGTTTTTGTAAATGATTTGGGTACCATAGCGATCTAGTTTCAATATTTTTTCTAATAAAATTTTTTATAATTTGCATTTTAGATAATCCATAAATTTTTTTATCTACAATTAAAATATTTAACCAATTATTTGATATACAATTTTTTGGAGAAGATAGAATTTGCAAACCATTTATTCTATTGATTTTATTTTTATATATATTGTTAATTTCTTTCTTTTTTTTTAATACTTTTTTTATATTTATTAATTGAGCTAATCCAACTGATGCATGTAAATTAGAGAGTAGAAAATTATAACCAACATCATCATGAATAAATTGTATTGAGTCGTTTTTTGCCTGTGCCGCAAGATAAGTAGCTCTGTTGTAATCTTTTTTATTTTTTAAAGACAACATTCCACCACCACCAGAAGTTATTAATTTATTTCCATTAAATGAGTAGCAGCTATATTCAATTTTATTATTTCTTTTATTATCATAATGAATAGATCCTAAGCTTTCTGCCGCATCCTCTATTATTTTAATATTTCTCTTTTTACATAAATTAAAAAAATTACTATCAACATCAAATAAGTTACCAAAAGTATTTACAACTATTACAGCTAAAATTTTTTTTTTAGTTTTTTTGTTATAAGTAAAGCCATTTTTAAAATACGTATTGTCATTCAAAAAAGATAGGAAATTTTTTTTATCTAATAAAAGATGGTTATCACAATCTAAAAAAATTGGTTTACAATCGTTGTATATCACTGAATTTACTGTGGCAATAAAGGTTATTGATGGAACAATTATCTCTTCATTTTTTTTTGGGTTCAGCAGCCTTATTGCTAATTGTAGTGCAGAAGTACAATTGATAGTTCCTAAATTATACTTTCCAGTTGTAAATTTTTCAATTTTTTTTTCAAATTTCTTAACAATTTTTCCATTTGATGCTACCCACTTATCTTTCAAACATTTTTTTAAAAAAACAAGTTCTTCTCCAAAAAAAGAAGGTTCTGACAACTTAATCATTTTTAATTTATCCTCTTAATAAACTTCATTATTATAATCATTACTAATGCACGAATTCTTAGAGGAATACTCCCATTTAGAAGTGTAAACAATAAATCTTTTTTTGAATTATTATAATTTGAATTTAAATAATTATAACGACCTGATACATATCTTAGAAAAGCTTCTAATTTTATTTTTTGCCCTGAGTTTAAAACTTTTTTAAATTCTGCAACAGCTTGTCTGGCTGGTACAGACATATCTTTATTTGAACTACTTTGATTATGAATTAAATAAAATCCTAGTCTTTTTGATAAATATAAAAACTGATCTGTTAAGTTGGCTATTCTTAACCATGTGTTGTAGTCTTCTGCAGCTACTAAATTTTTGTTTTCATCAATACCATTAATTTCATCTAAAAACTTCTTACGAACAATTACAGAAGAATTACTAATTGCATTTCCTTTGACTAGTAAATCAACTAATACAGGTTTTTTTAAATGACGACTTTTAATTTTTTTTCTACCTAGAAATCGAGGATGAGCATATTTAATTTCTAAATCATGATACACTAGATCAATTTCATCATTAATATTCTTAAAACAAATTTCTAATTTATCTTCTGTCCACCAATCATCTGAATCCAAAAATGCTATCCATTCACCCTTGGCAATATTGATACCAGCATTTCTAGATGCTGCGATCACACCATTATTATGAATTTTTAAATATTTAATACGTTGATCATTGAAGTTTGTCATTATTTCCGCAGTATCATCTGTCGAGTGATTATCAATGACAATCGCTTCCCAATTTAGATAAGTTTGATCAAGTACAGATTGTAATGCACGCTTTAAATAAGTGCCATGATTATAAGTTGGTATAACTATAGAAATTAGAAATTTTTTCTTAAAATTCAAGATTTAACTCCTAATTTTATAATATGGAAATTTTGATATCCAGACATTAAAAAGACCTTTTTTTATATTACTTTATTTGACATCTTAATTTTATTGTTATCTTATAATCTTAAAAACTTGATCTATTTCATCATAAATTTTTTTTATGTTAAAATTAAATTTATAATGTTTGTTTAAATACCTTGAGGTTTTTTTTTTATACTTATAATTTTTAATTACAAGATTAATACCTGAATTAAAAATCAATTTAAATCGTTTTTGTATTATTAAAGAAATTTCTTTCAAATTATAAACCTTATAACCAATATTAATTATTGAATTATTAAAAATTTTTTTTTGAATAGATTTATTAATAACATCAACAAATATTTTAGATGGAATAAATTCTCTTTGAATAGATCCGTTGTTTACTATAATTGTTTTTTTTTCTAATGCTGATTTACAAAAACTATGTATAATGTTTTCATTAAGCCCATCTAGATTCAAAAATTTTCTATAACCAAATACATTACCTAACCTTAAAATTGTAAACATATTTTTATAATTTTTAAATTTTTTTAAGATGATTTTTTCTGACTCATAATGAGATTTGGCATATAAATTCTTTAAATCTATTTTGGAATTAATTGAAAGATTAATTTTTCCATAGTGCTTATAAATCTGCATAGAGGAAATATAAATTAATTTAATATTATGCTTTAAGCATAAGTCACAAATTTTTTTTGTTATTTCATTTTTTTCACTAATTAAACTTTTTTTTTCTTTAATTTGTTTGTTACTTGGCCCTACAAGATGAATAATAAAATTATATTTTTTTAAAAAAGTAATGCTATTATCAAAATCATAAAAATTAATATAATTTTTTGACTTTTTATTTCTGGAAAAAAAAGTGTATTTATTTTTTTTAAGATTACTCTGATTTTTAATTATTGACGCTAAATAGCCAGTGCCTCCTAAAATTGCTATTCTTGGCATTATTTAATCCATGGAGATTTTTTGTTTTTTAACATCGTATCTAATACTTTCTTATCTCTTAATGTGTCCATACAAAACCAAAAGCCTTTATGTTTGAATGCAGCTAAATTTTTTGATTTAACAGCTTTTAGCAAAGGTAATCTTTCGAGCATTACGTTTTTTTTTCCAATTAATTTTAAAAATTCAGGTTCTACTACAAAAAAACCACCGTTTATCCAACCTTTTTGAAGTTGTGGTTTTTCTTCAAATTGTGTCACGAGTTTATTGCTTATCTCTAATTCACCAAATCTAGCAGGAGGATGAACAGCTGTTACAGTAATTTTTTTTTTATTTTCTTTATGAAATTTTAAAAGTTTTTTCAAATTTACATTTGATAAACCATCTCCATAAGTAAGCATAAAAGTTTTATTAAGTTCTTTTGATAATTTCAGTAATCTTTTGCCAGTTAGCGACTCTAGACCTGTATTAATTACATTTATATTTGCTGAAATTTTTTTTTTTTTAAAATATGCTTTAATAATTGAAGATTTATATCCCCCAGCTATTAAAAAATCTTTAAAACCAAACTTCATGTAATAATTAATTATATGTTCTAGAATTGGTTTTTGCCCAATCTGGACCATGGGTTTTGGTATTAATTTTGTATATTCTGAAATTCTTGTACCTTTACCACCTGCTAATATAACTACCTTCATATTAAAATTATTCATAATTTATATTTTATTTTTTAGACTTTTTTTTAATAACCTCAATTAATTTCATCAATTCTAAACCTTGCTGTAAAGTACATATTTTTGAAAAGTTACCATCCATAATTTCACTGAATTGTAATTTGTAAGTATCTTTTATATTAAAGTTTAAAAATTTTTTAAATTGTTTATTATTATTATTCATAATCATAATTTCATTTTTAATTAAGTCAGCATTAAGACTAAAATTATCTCCATCAATTTTAATTGTTCTATTGATAATTTTAGAAAAAAAATTTAGATTTAAGTTTAATAAAGTATTTTTTTTAACTTTACCAATTAGACTTAAAGCATCATCAGTATTTATATTTAGCTTAGAAATTTTTTTATTAAAAGAATATAGTATTTTTATATCTTTGAATATCCACTTTAAATAATCTAGTTCATGACTAAGCTCAAGTAATACACCACCACCTAATTTTTTTACTGCTGACACTGATTTTTTATAATCAATTTTACGCCAGTCCGGAAGATAAGAGTGTGAAATTACATTTATTGAAAATATTTTTTTATTAATTAAAAATTTTTTAAGAAATCCAATTACTGGATGAAATCTTAGATTGTAGCCAACATAATACTTATTTCTTAATTTCTTTTTAATATTGTAATATTTTTCAAAAATAGGTTTTTCAATTAATACTTTTGTATTTTTAAAATTCTCTTCAATTTTTTTAAAATGATCAAAATGTTTGCTTGAGGGAGAGCAAACAATAATTAATTCAGGTTTAAGAAATGCTAATTTTTTTAAATCAGACTTACTATATTTTTCAAATTTTCTTGATGAAATATTATTTAATTCGATTTTATAATTTTGTTTCTTTATAACTGAAATATGTTTTTTTGATATAGATCCAGATCCAATAATAATAATTTTTTTCATAACACTAGATCCATTTTGCTAATTTAATTTTTTTTTTAATTATTTGTTTCCTTGCTTCTTGAAGGCCATCTCCTACAAAATTTAACAAATTAGCTGTAGAAATTGAATCAATTTTTTTTCTTTTTAAGGCATCAATTAAATGTTGGTGATTTCCCGCACCGCCAGCATATATTATGGGTTTTTGGAAAGTTTTTGGTATTTGTTTTAAAATTGAAAAATCAAATCCATTACTAGTTCCATCCATATCGATTGAATTAAGAATAACTTCACCAATTGGTAATTTAGACAATGTATTGAATATTTTTTTAGATGTTATGTCAATTTTTGTACTTCCATTTTTTGAATAAAATGTAAAATTATTACCTGTGTTTAAATAATCTAATGAAGCTATAATACATTGTTCTCCAAAAGTATTGGCAATTTTATAAAGCAAATCCCTATCAAATAAGTTGCTGTTTATTACCAACTTGTCTGCTCCAGATTTAATATATTTTTTTGCTATTTCAACGCTTGAAATTTTACCTCCAGCTGAAATAGGTATAAAACATTCCCTTGTAAAAGTTTTAATTATTTTACAGAAATTATCTATTTCTGGTTCATTTCTTGAAACGTTTAATAAAATTATTTCATCAACTGAATTGGCAATTACTGAAAAATCATAATTTTTTTTTAACCAATCAAAATTTCCTATTTTTTGAAGTCTAAAATTTCTACTTAAAAAAAAAGAATCTTTTTCAAATAATAACGTAAAAATTACTCTTTTTTTTATCATTATGTAATATTCAAAAAATTATCTAACAATTTAATTCCATTTGATTGGCTTTTTTCAGGGTGAAACTGTGTGGCATAAATATTATCCTTTACAAAAGAAGACATAAAATTAACTCCGTAGTTTGTTTTAGCAATGTCACTTGTTAATTTTTCAGGTAAAATTCTGTAAGAATGAACAAAATAGAAATCTGTTCCTGATGAAAGGCCCTTAAATAACTTGTTTTTTTTTTCAAAAAAAACCTGATTAAAACCAACATGTGGAATTTTGTTTTTTGTTTCTTTAAAAGTAAATTTTTTGACTTTGTTAGGTATAATTCCTAGTCCCTTTGTAAATTTATCTTCGACACTTTCTGCTGCCAATAGTTGCATCCCCAGACATATGCATAATAAATAATTTCCTTTAGAAATAATATTCTTAATTGCACAATCAATAGAATTTTTTTTAATTATTTTCATTGCTTTGGGAAATGATCCAACACCAGGTAATATTACTATACTTGATTTTTCAATTTTATCGGGTTCACTAGAAACTTTTACCTTAGCCCCTAAATAATTAAAGGCATTTGTTAAAGATCCAATGTTACCCATACCATAATCAATTATAGTAACTGTCTTATATTTCATTTTGTGAAAAATTTTGGCTCCCAAATTCCTTTATTTTTTTTGAAAAGTTTTTTGTTAGCCCACTTATCGATTATTAAATTAAATTGATTTAAAGAAATTTTATAATAACCTAAGTATAAACTAATGAATTCTTTGGGATAGTAATTATCATAAATTTTTACTAAATTCAAACCCTGGGATCTAGTCATTGCACCTCTTCTTATTTCTATCCCAGCATCTTGAGTTGCTCTTCCAAAGCCAAATTTAAGATACATCATATATGTGTGTAAAGCATACAATGCTTGGTCATTCTGAGCAAAATTAGTAAATGTGCTGGCATTGGATTCTGTATGCTCATTTAGACCACAATTTTTTTTTGCAGTTAAGTAATTTCTGTAAGGATCCCAGTTTTCAAAATATGACCAATGAGTAAGCTTAATTTTTTTTAATTTATCATTATCAGGGAACTTAAAAAAAACTTTTTCTGATTTTTTAGCTTTAATTTTTTTTAATACTTTGTCATAACCTCCCTCAAAATATATTTTTTTAGCATAAACTGCATCAAAGAAAGGTTTGTCTTTTGTTAGATTTGAGCCCCCATATTCAACCTCTCCATCTTCACCATAAACAATTAAATCTATGTTCATGGATACGGCTACCTGCAAAACTGAAGTAAAAATCGATATTAACCAACCATAATAAGGAAATCCTTTGTCTCTAAATCCAATTTTATTCAAATCTTTCATTACTTTTTGATTTGGACTCACATGAATATGATCATAACCAGAGTTAATAAAATTTCTTAAATTTTTATTTCCTAGATCTAACTCCAATGGAGGTCTGACTGTTACACATAATGGATTAATATTGAATTTCTTTTTTAATGTGTAAGCAACATAAGATCCATCTTTGCCTCCACTGACAGGAACTATACAATCATAATCATTCTTTTTTTTAGAAAAAATTTTTTTTAGAGTTGATTGTCTTTTTGACCAATTAATTTTTTTTTTTTCAACAACCCACTGACAAGCATTACAGAATCCCTTTTTATCAAAAGTAATTCTAGGTCTTGTTGAGGTATTTAAACAATTTTTACACCAGAACATTAAATTGCGGACCACCCTCCATCAACTACTAAAGAAGTGCCTGTAATATAAGAAGAAGCTTCGGAAGCTAAAAATAAAACTGAATGCGCTATCTCATTAGGCAGTGCTAACCTTCCCAATGGACAATTTTTTGAATAATTTTTAATAAAATTTTTATCTTGTTTAATACTTGATCCTTTTATGTGACCTTTAACACCTCCTGAACAAACTGAATTAATTCTAATTCCACTTGATCCATAAAATGAAGCTAGCTGTCTAGAAAAATTTAAAATAGCTCCTTTTATAATAGAATAATTCATATTTTCTTCTAAATTTGTGTTTTTATATAAAGACATATTTTGCCCCAAAAAACCATAAATTGAATTTAATAAGACTACTGATCCTAAAATTTTTTTTTCTTTCATTTTTTGACAAATTTTATGAGCAGACCAGCAATATGAGTTCTGGTGAATATCAACATTTTTTCTTAAATTAGAGATTTTGTTTTTTTTGAATGAACTTAAATTCCAATTAGATGTTACTGGATAAGAACTATTTATAAAAACATTTGGGCAGCCAAATTTTTTAATGAGTAAGTCAATATTTTTATCAAGATTTTCAATATCAGAAATATCAAATTTTTGATAAAAATAATTTTTGGATAATTTTTTTTTTGTTAAAATATTCTTTTTATTAGATAAGTCCAAGTTAACAACAGTTGCAGAGTTTTCTAGTAATAATTCAGTTATCTCGCTTCCTAATAAGCCAGAACCACCAACAACAAAAACTTTTTTATTTTGTAAATTAAATTTACTTAAATAATTTTTTTTCATATTTTAATAAGTGTTTAACTTGATGTAAATCGAATCTATCATCAATATCAATAGATCTTTCTCTAGGCATCAAAAAGATTGATGTTTTATCAGTAAAAAGTTTGTTTTTAATAATCAAAGAATTCCTTTTAAAAATATATATGGATGCATTCATCTCAAAAACTTTAGGCAATTTTTGCCTTGAAAAAAAGGTTTCAGTAGATTTCTTTGAAATAACATAAGACCTGTTCTTTCTTTCAACCATATTAAAATATGGATTTTTTTTAGCTTCAGAAACTGAGAATAAGTTATTATAATTACCACTTTTAAATTTTTTTAAGGACTTTTTAATATCATCTATATTTCTTAAAGGTGAGGTTAAATCAAGATCAAAACATATATTAAACTTTTTATTAAAATATTTTTCAGACTCTATAAATGCATGTCTTATAGCCGCTAATTTTGAAGAGTTGTCATTAGAAATATTTTTTGGTCTTATAAACCAACTTTTTGCACCATAAAATTTTGCTATTTTTTGAATTTTTAGAGAATCAGTGGAAACAATTACTTCATTAAAAATTTTAGATTTAATTGCTTGCCTTATAGTATAAGAAATTAGGGGTTTTTTATTAATTTTAATTAAAGCCTTATTTTTAATGCCCTTAGAGCCTGCTCTTGCACAAATAACACATAAAATAGACATTATAAAATTTAATTAAAATCTTTAAAGGCTTTACTAAAATCTGACAATTTTCCTAGGTCAGTCCAAGCATTATTTGGAATTTCATAAACACCGATTTTTTTTTTTAATTTTAAACACTTGTTGATTAAGTCTGTTAAATCAAATCTTTTATTTTTTGGTATTAATTTTATAATTTCTTTTTTCATCACATAAAGCCCTGCATTCGCAATAAAATCTAACTTTGGCTTCTCTTTAATAGAAATTAATTTTTTTTTTGTAACTCTACAAGATCCATAAGAGAATTCATGTTGAATTTTAGAAACTGCTAGAGTGATAAAATTATCACTACTTTCGTGATGATTATAAAATTTTAGATAATCAATTTTGAATAAAGTATCACAATTAGATAAAAAAAAATTATTTGATTTAATTTTCTTTATGTGGCAAACCCCGCCAATTGTGCCAAGTGGTTTTGGTTCTGTGACATAGTTAATTTTAAATTTTTGATCTGTATTATTAAAATATGATTTAATCAAATTTGCCTGATGGTTAAGCACTAGATGAAAATTTTGTAAATTAAAGTATTTGAAATTAGAGATTATATGTTCCAACATTGGTTTGTTGTTAATGGGTATTAGTGGTTTAGGTAAAACAGATGTATATGGTTTTAACCTCTCTCCTTTTCCACCAGCCATAATTACAACTTCCACTTTTTTTAATTCAGAGTAGTTTGTTTTAGATCCAAATATATCTTCCCATGTAACTATTTTTTTTACAAAATTCCTTGAATCAACAATGGGTATAATGCCAATTTGTTTATCCAAAAACATTTTACTTAATCTATTTAAATTAAAGTTTTCAGAGTTAATTTTTCTTGGATTTTTATTAAAAATAAATTTTATACTTGAATCTAGATTGTAATTTTTAATTAAAGCAGATTGAATATCTCCTGAAGATAACGTTCCTAATAAATATTTATTTTTTTTTACTACTAGAAGAGTTCTGGTTCCATTTTTTTTTATCTTAATAATAGAATCTTTAATCGTGTTTTCAATATTAATAAAATATAAATTTAAGTTTTTTTTCATAAAAATTTGTAGTCAAAAAATTTTTTTGTTTGTATTTTTTTTAAATCTACTCTCTTTATAACCTCTAATATTTTACTTGAACTGTTCTTTTTTTCATAAGGGTTATTAATTTTCTTTAAAGATTTAATAAATTTTGTTGAATATGCTTTATTAATTGCATTAAATATTTTACTCTCATTAAAATCAACATTTAAGATCGATTTAGCCTGAATTCTACCCAATTGTCTTATTCCTATATTAATTGTCCCCTTTTTAAATGAAGGCATTTCAATAATCCCACTGGATGAATTGCCAATCATTAAATCCACAATCTTACAAAGTGAGAAGTAATAATCATGACCTAATGATCTAAATAAGAAAACATTTTTACTTTTTTTACTAAATTTTTTAATCATTGAAAAGATTGCTTTATAATGATGATCTGCACCTGGCATAGTAATGATTATTGAAGTTTCTCTCAGTCTCTTTAAGCTATTTAAACATTTGGTTAAATTAGTCATATTCTCTTTTTTACTTTTTGTCGTCTCAGGATGAAATGTCATTAATATATTTTTTTTATTAAATCTTAAATTAAGTAATTTTTCTAAACTTTTTTTTTTAAATAATTTATGACTTTTAATCGCCTCAACACCCATTGAACCAATATTATAAATAAATTTTTGATTTTCCCCCAGCTGTTTCACTCTATTAAGATATTTGTTGGTAGACACAAAATGAATATTTGAAAGCTTAGATATAGAATGTCTAATTCCTTCATCTAAAGAGCCTTGGGTTGTTTCACCTCCATAAATATGCCCAATAGGTATTTGATTTAAATATGCGGCAATAACTGCAGAGTAAATTTCATATCTATCTCCTAAAACTAAAATAAGATCAGGATTTATTTTCAAAAAAATTTTAGAAAATTTTTGAATTCCTGTTGCTAAGTATTTTGCAATATCATTAGGATTGTCGCCCTTTATATTTAAATCAACTACACTTTTAATAGATATCTTATTTTTTTTTATATCATTAATTGTTTTTCCAAAAAAATTAGAGTTATGTGATCCTGTTACTAGTAAACTATGTTTGATTTCTTTATCTTTTTGAACTTTTTGAATAAAATTTTTAAGTATAAAGAATTCTGCTCTTGATCCTGTTATTGTGCAAACTCTCATCTAATTTCCAATTTCTTGATTAGTTTTATATTTTTTTTTTGATCTTTTTCCTATTATTTTTTTCCAATGAGAGGCTGGTAACCCATATGAAGATCTTTTTGTAATTAAATTTTCAATAGTAAATTTATCACCTATTAAAATTTCTTTTTTGGCTACAATTTTTTTTCTAATAAATTTTAGATTAACTAACTCCTCTTTTTGTGGTAATTTTGAATATTTTCCTAAAGATTTTTCCGCTTGTCTTATTTTTTTTATAAATTCAATTAATTCCTTTGGACTTAAGCTAGATTTATGATCTGGTCCGTTTTGATTTTTATTAAGTGTAAAATGTTTTTCTATTACTCTAGCTCCTAATCCAATAGCTACAAGAGATGCATCAAAACCTAAGGAATGATCTGAAAAACCTACTGGTAACTTTATTTTATCTTTTATAAATTGAATTGATTGTAAATTTAAACTGTCATTATCCGCAGGGTATTGGGAAACACAATGCAAAATTTCTATATTTTTTTTTGAAGTTCCATTCTTAGTTAGAATTTTTAAGGCATTTTTGATATCATAAAGTCTACTCATTCCGGTGGAAAGAAATATTTTTTTGTTCATTGACCCTAGATGTTCAAGGTATGGAATATCGTCAATTTGCCCTGAAGGTATTTTAAAAATATTAATTTTTAGTTTTTTTAAGAGGTTAATACTTTTTATATCAAAAGGACTTGATAGAAATTTTATTTTTTTTTTTTTACATCTTAATAAAATTTTTTCAAAACTTTTCTCTGAAAGTGATAATTTTCTCAACATGTTTAAATGATTATTTTGTGCTAACGATCTTCTTTGATATTTAGCTAATCCTAGCTTAACATTTGCTAAGGACTCAGGGTCAAATGTTTGAAACTTGATAAAATCTGCCCCAGCTTTTGAGGCAAGATCAATCAATTTAAATGCATTTTGCAATACACCATTATGGTTTACTCCAGCTTCCGCAATAATAATGATTTTATTTTTAATTATCATTTTAAAATACTATTATCTTTAAGATTAACTGTTACAGACTGGCCCATTCCAATAAAGCAATTTTTTCCAATTTTTATTCCTTCTTTAATTACAGCACCACTTCCAATGAAAGTATTATCTTTTATTTCAACATCGCCATTAATTACTGCTCTTGTAGAAACATGACAGTTATTACCTATTTTAACTCCATGTTCAATTATGGCTGACGTATTAATAATATTATTATACCCAATTTTAGAATCAAAATTTATCACAGCAAAATGATGTACAATCGTACCATCTAAAATTATTGAATTTTTTGAAACTTGTGATTTTGGAGAAACTATAACTGGAAATTTAAAATTTAATTTTTTAAATTCATTAAATATCTTTATTCTTTTTAAAGGAGACTTAATAAAACCTAAGCTTATATGTAGGTTTAAAGATTTTTTTTCAATACTTTTTAAGTATTTTTCATCCCCAAGAACTTTATAATCAAGTAAATTTATGCTTTTTTTCTTATCAATAAATCCTAATATTCTAAATTTTTTTTCTAGCAAGATTACATCCAAACATGATTTGGCATGACCTCCTGCACCAATTAAAATAATTTTTTTCATTAATTTAAATTTAGTCGTTAAAAATATCTGTTTTAT
>MDTF01018753.1_pt1 | contig 16006 bp, 13 predicted proteins | sample 811191 | NCBI WGS metagenome assembly MDTF01 (sample SAMN05326649, study PRJNA326480) | marine metagenome | isolation source: seawater | place: Southern Ocean | collected 2011 | reverse complement strand
GTTATAATAGTTTTGGAGGCTAGAGGTGGATACTGCTTGAACCCGACCAGATCTTAACGGAAGCAGTCGTAGAGACAGTTATTCAGGTTCTAGTCTCCTAAATTTAAATAATGAATAAAAACTCTAAAGTACTAGCGTTAAAATATAGACCTCAAATTTTTGATGATCTTATCGGTCAAGAAGTTGTGGCAGAAACTATTACGAATTCCATAAAAGCTGGCAAAATACCAAATGCATATTTATTTACAGGGATAAGAGGAATTGGTAAAACCACGACTGCCAGAATAGTAGCTAAAGCACTTAATTGTTTAAATAATATTGAAAATTTATGCAGGGAAAATTTATGTCAAAACTGTGAGGCCATAACAGATTCGGCTCACATTGATGTTCTAGAAATAGATGCTGCGAGCAAAACAGGAGTAGATGATGTTAGGGATTTAATTGAATTTTCAAGATACGGGCCAACTTCTTCAAAATATAAAATTTTTATAATTGATGAAGTTCACATGTTAAGCAAACAAGCTTTTAATGCTTTATTAAAAACCTTAGAAGAACCACCAGAATACCTTAAATTTATATTTGCAACTACAGAAATTAAGAAAATTCCAATTACAGTCATATCAAGGTGTCAACGATTTGATCTGTCTAGAATTAAATCATCAGAATTATTTGAATTTATTAAAAAGATAAAAGATAAAGAAAATGGCAAAGCTTCAGATGAAGCTTTAAAATTAATTGTTAAAATATCTGAGGGATCTGTGAGAGATGCTTTATCTTTATTAGATAGAGCTCTATTAAGTTTGGAAAAAAATACAGAATTGGATTTAAGTGCAGCACAGAGAATTTTTGGTTACTTTAATAAATCCCAATTAATTGATTTATTTGAATTAATATTAAAGAGTGAAGAAACTAAAGTAATTAATATTTATAGAAAAATTTATGATCAAGGAATTGAGCCAAAAGTTTTTATTAATGATTTTTTAGAACTTTTATATTACTTTAAAAATATTAATTCATTGACTTTAGAAAGTACAAATTTTTCTTTAAATGATGAGGAGTTTTCAAAAATTAGAGATATATCAAATCAAGTAGACTCAGAGACTTTAATTTTATTCTGGCAGTTTGCAATCTCATCTCTTGAAGAATTAGATATAGTTTCAAATCAACATTTATCGATTGAAATGTTTTTAATTAGACTAATGTATTTAAGCTCAATAAAATCAAGAAATGTAGTTAATAATAATTTAGATGATAAAAACTATATTGAAACGACCATGAAAAATGTACAAGAAGTTAATGACAATATTAAAACTGTTGACCAAATAAAAAATATTATACAAGAAAAAAGAGATAAGCCAGAAGCTGAGAATGAAACTAATGTAATTAAAAAAAATTTAATAAATTCATTTGATGAACTGCTTAATATTTGTTCTCAAAATAAAGAAATTAAATTAAAATATGAATTAGAAAAAAATGTAAATCTTGTAAAATTTGAGAGAAATAGGATTGAAATTTCTTTTAACGATAATTTAGACAAAGATTTTGTCAAAGATCTGTCGGCAAAACTTTTTGAATGGACAGATGAAAGATGGATAATTACATTTAGTAAGTCTCAAGGTGAAATATCTATAAAAGATAAGCAAAAAAATAAAAAAGATGAATTAATAAATGAGGCTAAGAATTCAAAAACTTATAAAATGGTAATGGAAAAATTCCCAGATGCGGAGTTACTAGATGTTAAATCGAACAAAGAAGAGGGTTAAATGACTGATTTTACAAAAATTTTAGATAAAGCTAAAGAGCTTGAGGCCAGAATGAAAGAAAGCCAAGAAAAAATAAAAGATATTAGGGTGGAAGGTGTTTCGGGATCCAGTTCTATTAAAATTATACTTGATGGCGAGGGTGAAATGCAAAATATTAAATTGTCTGAAGAAATTATGAAAGAAGACAAAACTATTATAGAGGACTTAATTGTAGCAGCTCACAATAATGCTAAATCTCAACTTAAATCAAAAACCAATGAAGAAATTTCAAAAGCTACAGGAGACTTTGGAATACCTGGTTTTAAATGGCCACTTTAATTAATGCAAAATATTAGTGAGATAGAGGAGTTAATCAAATTAATTTCAAAGCTCCCTGGTTTGGGGCCAAAATCAGCTAAAAGAATTATTTTAAAATTAATTAATAATCGTGATGAGCTTGTCAAACCTTTGGCTAATACATTGGCCCTGGTTTATAAAAATGTAGCAAGATGTAATTCTTGTGGTTCTTTGAAGTCAAATTCAAATGGATGTGTTAATTGTGATAATAAAAAAAAATATACAAAAATCTGTGTAGTCGAAGATATTGCTGATCAATGGTCAATTGAAAATTCAAATATCTTTCAAGGCTATTTTCATATTTTGGGTGGAACTATTTCATCTGTTGGGCAAAGAAAAGAAGATTTACTAATTAACTCATTGGTAGAAAGAGTTAATAGAGATAACATTGAAGAGGTAATACTTGCAACAAGTGCAACAGTTGAGGGACAAACTACAGCTTATTATATTCAGGATAGTTTAAAAAATACTAAGACTAAAATTACTAAATTAGCTCAAGGGCTACCTGTTGGTGGGGAAATTGAAAGTCTAGATGATGGAACTTTATTTTCTGCTTTTAAAAATAGGTCTAATTTAAGATCTAATTCAGATTAAGTTTTTTTTTTAATCTGTTTTTATGCAATAAAGGCTCCGTATATCCTGATGGTTGTTCTTTACCTTTAAAAATTAAGTCATACGCAGTTTTAAAAGCTAAAGACCGATCAAAGTCATTACTCATTTTTATATATTTTTGGTCATCTTTATTTTGATCATCAACAATTTTAGCCATATCTTTCATAATTTCTGTGACTTGAATTTTAGTAGTTATTCCATGATGTATCCAGTTTGCGATATGCTGGGAAGATATTCTGAGAGTTGCTCTGTCTTCCATTAGTCCAATATTATTTATATCTGGAACCTTTGAGCAACCAATACCTTGGTCTATCCATCTAACAACATAACCTAAAAGTGTTTGCGCAGAGTTAGAAATTTCTTTATTAATTTCATCTATTGACCAATTAGGCCTATCTGCAACTGGAATTGTTAAAAGATCATCAAGTTTTGCTTGCTCCCTATTTGCAATTTCTTTTTGCTGATCAAATATATTTATCTCATGATAATGCAACGCATGTAAGGCAGCTGCTGTCGGAGAAGGAACCCATGCACAATTTGCACCAGCTTTTAAATGCCCAATTTTTTGTTTCATCATATCCTTCATTTTGTCTGGCATTGCCCACATTCCTTTTCCAATTTGAGCTTTTCCTGATAAACCACATTTTAAACCAATATCTACATTGTTATTTTCATAAGCTAAAATCCATTTAGAAGATTTCATATCTCCTTTTTTGATCATTGGTCCAGCTTCCATAGATGTATGCATTTCATCTCCAGTTCTGTCTAAAAATCCAGTATTTATAAAAAACACTCTATTTTTTAGAGTTCTTATGCATTCTTTTAAATTAACTGACGTTCTTCTTTCCTCATCCATAATTCCTATTTTACAAGTGTATTGCTCTAAGCCTAAAGCTTCTTCAACTTTAGAAAAAATTAAATCTGTAAATGCAGTTTCTTCAGGTCCGTGCATTTTTGGTTTAACAATATATATAGAACCAGTTCTAGAATTATTTTTATTCTTTAAATCATGCAGAGCCGCAGCTGTAGTTATAAATGCATCCATAATACCTTCTGGTACTTCATTTCCATTACTTAAAATTACTGAAGGACTAGTCATTAGATGCCCAACATTTCTAACCAACAAAAGACTTCTACCTTGCAACTTAAGTCCTTTTCCATCCTTTGAAATATAACTTCTATTTGGATTTAGTTTTCTTTCAAATAATTTACCTTCTTTTTCAAATTGTGTTTTGAGATTACCCTTCATCAGTCCCAACCAATTTCTGTAGCAGATAATTTTATCTTCAGCATCAACTGCAGCCACACTATCTTCGTTGTCACAAATAGTTGATATAGCAGCCTCTAGAATTATATCACTAATCCCTGCATGATCTTGTTGGGCACTAAAAGCTCTTGGATCTCTTAAAATTTCAATATGTAAGTTGTTATTTTTTAATATAATTGCCGACGGGTTTTCAGCTTCACCCCTATGACCAATAAATTTATGCTGATCAATTACATTAAAAATATCAGCTCCTTTTAAAATTTCTAATTTCCCTTCTTTCACTGCCACACTAGTAATTTTATGCCAACTTAGATCTCTCAAAGGGAAATGTTTATCTAAAAAATCTCTACCATATTTAATAACCATTTCCCCTCTTAAAGGGTCATATCTTTCAGAAACACTATTTTCAGATACTTCAATAATATCTGCCCCATAAAGACTATCATAAAGACTCATCCATCTCGCATTTGCAGCATTCAGTGCATATCTTGCGTTCATAACTGGTACTACTAACTGAGGTCCTGCAATTTTTGTTATTTCTTCATCAACATTTTTTGTTTCAATTATAAAATCTGGCCCTTGCTGTTTTAGGTAACCAATCTCAATTAAAAATTTTTTGTATTCATTTAAATCAAATTTGCTACCTTTATTTTGTAAGTGCCATTCATTAATTTTTTTTTGCAAATCCTCTCTAAAATTAATTAATTCTACATTCTTTGAGTTAAGTTCATTAACTACTTTTTCAAACCCAACCCAAAATTTTTCAGTTGAAATATCAATATCTTTTAATAATTCTTCACTAATAAATTTTGATAAATTTTCTGAAACTTTAAGACTGTTAATGTTAATATATTTTTCTTGCATAGTACTTTTTTTACCCCTTATATATTCTTGCTTGAGAACTCTCCCCCTTCAGTAGAAATTAATCTCTTTCAAGAGTATTATGACTTGACTATTTTTTTGCCTGAGAGTTTCCGGGGTGGTTGCTCTTTTGGCGCTAATATTGATTAATTAGTCTTTCATGGTATGAAATTTGTATCTTTTAAAAACATTAAGTCAATTAATAACATTTGTTCAGATTGTTAGAGATCACTTTATTGCCTTTTTTATAATTTAACTATCCGATATAAATAGATTATGAAAAATTATCTTAATTTTGAAACAGATATTAAAAATCTTGAAAAAGAAATTGAAAAATTAAAAGACCCTTATAATCAAGAGGGTCTATCAGAAGTAGACACTAAAAAGATCTCAAGTACCCAAGCTGAACTAGATCAAAAATTAAAGAATATTTACGCAAGCCTAGACCCTTGGCAAACAACAATGGTTGCTAGGCATGAGGATAGACCAAAATCAAAATTTTTTTTAGATAATTTATTTGAGGATTTTATTCCTTTATCTGGTGACCGTTACTATGGTGAAGATAAATCAGTGCTAACGGGTTTTGCAAAATTTAATGGAAATTCTGTTCTGGTAATTGGTCAAGAAAAAGGAGAAAATTTAGAGAGCAGGATAGAAAGAAACTTTGGAATGATGAGGCCAGAGGGTTATCGAAAAACAATCCGATTAATGAACTTGGCAAATAAATTTAATATTCCAATTATCTCATTTATTGACACACCTGGTGCTTATCCCGGGGTTGGTGCGGAGGAAAGAGGGCAAGCAGAAGCAATCGCCAAATCAATTGAGTGCTGCATGGAACTAAAAGTACCTACTCTGGCAATTATAATTGGTGAAGGTGGTTCGGGAGGAGCAATAGCCTTAGCATCATCCAATAAAGTGATTATGTTAGAAAATTCTATTTACTCTGTTATTTCTCCGGAAGGATGTGCAACTATTTTATGGAGAGATCCAAAAAAAATGCTTGATGCTGCTAAAGCAATGAAGTTGTCAGCTAAAGATCTGCTTGAACTTAAGGTCATAGATGAAATAATTCCAGAACCTCTGGGTGGAGCTCATAGAGATAGAGATTTAATGCTAGAAAATATTAGAACTTCAATATCTAAAAATTTAGATTATTTTAAAAATATGTCATCTGAAGAAATAATGAATCAACGAAAAAATAAATTTTTGAAAATTGGGAGAAACAAAGGTTTTGTTAGCAACTCAGAAGACTTAAGCACATTAAGTATAAAAAATAATAATATTCATAAAATTTTAAGATCAAAAAAAGTAATAGTCGGATCTATGGTCCTAGGACTAATTTTGTTAGCTATAGTATTTAGTATTTAGTATTTTTAAATAGCTCTATAGAGCCCCATGGCAATGTTTAAATTTTTTGTTTGAACCACAGAAACATGGTTCATTTCTACCTATCTTTTTACCTTTTTTGATTTGATCTACCATAGTTTGTTTATTTTCCTCTTCCTTAGACTCTTCCGCAACAACCTTTAAGTTCATTAAAATGGTTATAAAATCTAATTTTAATTTTTCCAACAGATTTTCAAATAGGTCAAAAGCCTCTTTTTTGTACTCAATCAAAGGATCTCTTTGTCCGTAAGATCTAAGACCAATTACCTGTCTCAATTGTTCTAAATATTGTATATGTGATTTCCAGTTCAAATCTATTGATTGAAGAAATATTCTTTTTTCAATTTCTTTTGCATAATCTTTTCCCACAAGTTTTAGCCTATCTTTTCTTGAGTCACTGAACTTATCTATAATTTTTTGTTTTAATTCTGTATCATTAGCTGAAATTAGTTCTTTTAATTCATTTTCAGTGAAACTTTTACCTACGATTTGTTTGAGACGATTTCCAAAGTCACTGTTTTTTGGATTCGATAGTTTTTGAATTTTTAATTTTATTATATTTTGAATTATTTCTTTTAAAAATTCATCTGAGTATTCAAAAATATTTTTACTATTCATAGCATTTTTTCTTTGTGAAAAAACAACATGCCTTTGATCATTAAGAACATTGTCAAATTTAATTAAAGTTTTTCTAATATCAAAGTTTCTAGCCTCTACTTTTTGTTGTGCTCTTTCTAATGCTTTGTTTATCCATGGATGGTCAATACTTTCCCCATCTTTAAGTCCTAACTTCTCAAGCATATTATTCATAGACTCCGAACCAAAAATTCTCATCAAATCGTCTTCAAGACTGACGTAAAATATAGAGCTACCCTCGTCTCCCTGTCGACCCGCTCTTCCTCTGGCTTGATTGTCTACTCTACGTGACTCCATTCTCTCAGTACCTACAACAAATAACCCCCCTAAAGATTTAATTTTATTCTTATCATTTTCTAGTTGAGTGTTTGGAATAGATCCTTTTTTGCCCCCAAGTTGAATATCAACACCCCTTCCAGAAATACTTGTTGTAATAATTACTGATTTTTCTTTACCGGCATTTGCAATTATTTCTGCTTCATTTTCATGGTTTTTTGCATTTAAAACTACATGTTTAATATTTTTTTTATTTAATAAATTTGCATAAACTTCAGATTTATTAATACTTGATGTAAAAATTAAAACAGGTTGGCCTGAATTATGACACTCAATTATTTTATTAATAATTGCATTATTTTTTTCATTCTCTGTTCTAAAAATTTGATCATTGTAATCTTTTCTGATCATTTCTTTATTTGTAGGAACTATTACTACAGCTAAATCATAAATTTCAAAAAATTCCTCTGCTTCGGTTGCAGCAGTACCGGTACAGCCTGATATTTTTTTATAAAGTTTAAAATAATTTTGATAAGTTATTGAAGCTAAAGTTTGATTTTCAGCTTGAACATTAATTCTTTCTTTTGCTTCAAGCGCCTGGTGCAATCCATCTCCAAACCTTCTACCTTCAAGAATTCTACCTGTAAGTTCGTCTATTATTTTTAGAACACCATCTTTTACGATATAATCTTTGCCCTTTTCAAACAAATGGTTGGCTCTCAGCGCCTGATTGACGTGATGTACTAGGCTTAAATTTTCAGGATCATAAAAATTATTATTTTTTAGTATTTCAGCATCAGAAAAAATTTTTTCAACATTGTCTATTCCATCATTGGTTAGAAGAATATTTTTATCTTTTTCATCAATTTCGTAATCTTTACTATTTAAACGCTTAACTAGTTTGTCTGTAGCAAGATACTGGGCAGTTTTATCATCTGCTGATCCAGAAATTATCAGAGGAGTTCTTGCTTCATCAATTAAACAAGAGTCTATTTCATCAACTATAGAAAAGGAATGCTCTCTCTGTACCATTTCCATTTCTGAAAATTTCATATTATCCCTCAAATAATCAAATCCTAGTTCACTATTTGTTGCATAAGTTACATCACAATTATAATTTTTTTTACGATCATCATCATCTTGATCATTATTAATATAACCAGATGTCAAACCTAGAAAATTATATATCAGACCCATTTCTATTGAGTCTCTTTTTGCTAAATAATCATTAACTGTAACTATATGAACCCCTTTACTATTTAGAGCGTTAAGATATGCAGCAAGAGTGATGGTAAGAGTTTTTCCTTCACCTGTTCTCATTTCTGCAATTTTACCTTCATGTAGAACAATGCCGCCAATTATTTGAGCATCAAAGTGCCTTTCATTTCTTGTCCTTTTTGAGGCCTCCCTAACTAACGCAAATGCTTCTGGTAAAAGCTCATCAAGAGCCTTTCCTTGTTTGATTTGCTCCCTATAATTAAGTGTTTTTTTTGGAAAATCCAAATCATCTAAATTTTTAAATTTATCTTCTAATGAATTTATTTTAGTTACAATTTTCCCCACTCTATCTAACTCTTTTTGATTGCTAGATTTGATGAATTTTAAAATTAGATTTAATGGATTAAACATTACTATTTGATTTATTCTTTACATATATTGTTTAATATATGTATTAAATAAATATTTTAAATATTATGGGAATTAATTTAGTAAATTTTTTATCTTCAAAATCAAAAAACGCTAGAATGATTGATTTTCAGGACCTAGATCATATTGAGGGCTTATCAATCTCAGTTGTTAGTGCAAACTTGTATAAAGATAATAGAGATGATCTATCAATGTTTTATTTTAGAGATGGGGCAAATTATGCGTCTGTTTATACTCAATCTAAGGTCATATCAGAAAATATTAAATGGAACTTAAATCAAAATAATAACAAGATATTCTCACTTATTGTGAATACAAGAAATGCAAATGCCTTTACTGGAAAGCAGGGTTATGAAAGTTTAAAGAAATTAGCTAACTTAGTTTCAATAAAATTGACTGAAAAACAAGAAGAAGACGAAGAAATACCTAAAAAAATTTCTTCCAAAGAAGTTATATTTGGTTGCACGGGAACTATTGGGGAATTTTTCCCCTATGAAAAAATAGTTAGTCAAATCCCAAATTTGATAAAAAAAATTCGATATACACAAAATAAATTTATCTGGATGAAAGCTGCACTAGGAATAATGACAACAGATACAAAGCCCAAATTAGCTATGGAGGAATGTAAGATAGGAAATGAAAAAATTAAAATTTATGGAATAGCCAAAGGATCAGGCATGATATATCCAAATATGGCCACCACATTAGCCTATATTTTTACAGATGCCACTCTATCCAACGATATATTAAGTAAGTTATTAAAAAAGAATATAAGCACAACTTTTAATGCAATTTCATGTGATGGAGACACAAGCACTAATGACATGGCAACTATTTTTGCAACGAATAAAGTTAGGAATGCAAAAGTAAAAAGCATAAATGATAAAAAGATAAGAAATTTTGACAATGCGCTTAATAATGTTTTATTAAATTTAGCAAAAAGAGTTGTTTCAGATGGTGAAGGGGCCTCTAAGTTTATTACTATAAATGTAAAAAAATGTAAAAATGAAATTGATGCAAAAAAAATTGCTTTTTCTATAGCCAACTCACCTTTAGTTAAAACCGCAATTGCAGGAGAGGATCCTAATTGGGGTAGAATTATAATGGCCATTGGTAAGGCTGGGCCAAAAATAAATTTAAAAAAATTATCCATTAAGTTTGGAAATATAAGGGTGGTGCAGGATGGAAGATTGCATCAAAGCTATGATGAAAAATTAACAGTAAATTATTTAAAAAGTGAAAATATTGATTTAAATATTGAGATTTCAACTGGCTCTAAAAATTTTACAGCCTATACTATGGATCTTACAAATGACTACATCAAAATTAATGCAGATTACAGAAGTTAATAGATATTGAAATTTTTATTTGAGTTATTAACTGTTAATTATGATCAAATATAAACTAGCATGTAGTAATTGTGAAATAACTTTTGATAGTTGGTTCGCTTCATCAAAAGAATATGAAAAATTAAAAAGAAATAAATTTTTAGTATGTTATAATTGTAATTCACAAAAAGTTGAAAAAACTTTAATGGCCCCACAACTGATAAATAGTAAAAATAAATCAAAAGATAGACTAGATTCTATAAAATATGGCAATATAAAAAAGACTATAAAAAATTATCAAAAATTTATTAAAGATAATTTTAAATATGTAGGTGAAAATTTTGCTCATGAAGCTAGATCAATTCAATACGGTGAAAAAATAACAAAAAAAGGTATTTATGGTAGTGCATCCAAACAAGATCTTAAGGAATTAAAGGAAGAAGGTATAGAAACCCAAATGATGCCCTGGATAGAGGATAAAGATAATTAATTTTTTATAAATTTTGCAATATAATTTATCGATGTATCTTTTGAAATATTCCACTCATCTTTAATGATATTGAAATGCATCCCATCTAATCTGTTTAATACTAAATTATTACTTTTTAAAATATTTTTAAGATCTTCAGGCTTTACAAATTTTTCCCACTCATGCGTTCCAATAGGCAGCCATCTTAAAATATATTCTGCCCCAACAATCGCAAACATATAAGACTTTAAAGTTTTATTGATAGTGGCAACAAACATTAATCCATTCTTTTTAAGAAGTTTTGAGCATGATCTTAAAAAAAATTCGACATCTTTTACATGTTCAACTATTTCCATATTTAAAATTACGTCAAACTTTTTATTGATTTTTAACTTTTCAGGAGATGAGCATAAATAATTAATATCAAGTTTATTCTTTTTTGCATGTAGTTTTGCAACCTTAATATTTTTAATTGAAGCATCTATTCCAGTGACATTAGCTCCCAATCTTTTCATAGGTTCTGAAAGCAAGCCACCACCACACCCTATATCTAATATATTAATTCCTTCTAGGGGTTTTGTCTTATTTTTTAAATTAAAATTATTAATTATATTTTCTTTGATATATTTAATTCTTATAGGATTGAATTTATGAAGTGGTTTAAATTTTCCTTTTGGATCCCACCATTCAGTAGCTATTTTTGAAAATTTTTCTATTTCTTTTTTATTTATACTGCTCATAATGGATAATTAGTTGACATAACAATTAAGATGTATTTTATCAAATATTAATTAAATTATATCAATTAAATCTGATTAATGAAAACTGTTGTACTAAAATTTGGTGGAACTTCCGTAGGAAGTATCGATAGAATCAAAAAAATTTGTAAGATTATTGCTATTCATAAAAAGAAAAAGAATAAAGTCATTATAATTTCATCTGCTATGAGTGGTGTCACAAATGATCTTGTTAACAAATCTAAACTTATTAGTAATAATTTTGATAAAGCTGAATACGACACACTAGTGTCGACTGGAGAACAAGCTTCCTGTGCTTTAATTGCTGGAAGATTAAATCACATTGGGTTCAAATCTAGATCTTGGCTATCATGGCAAATACCTATAATTACTGAAGGCCCATATTCTGGTGCAAGAATTAATAGAGTAGCTGTCAAAGAGTTAAAAAATTATCTAAAAAGTGGAGGCATCCCCGTAATTACTGGTTTCCAAGGTATTAATAATAAATTAAGACTAACTACCATTGGAAGAAGCGGTTCAGATGCTACAGCAATAATGTTAGCTAAATTTATTAAAGCTGATGAATGTATAATTTATACGGATGTAGATGGAGTTTACACAACTGATCCCAGACAATATAAAAATGCAAAAAAAATAAAAAAAATTTCCTATGATGAGATGTTGGAGATGGCATCATTGGGATCAAAAGTTATGCAGCCATCATCGGTACAAGATGCTAAATTAAATAATATAGATATACAGGTTAAATCCTCGTTTGTAGCAAAACCTGGGACCTTAATAACAGGCTTAAAAAAAGCTTTCAGTGATCAGATTATTACAGGGATTTCATCAACAAAAAATGATGCTAAAATTACAATTATAGGTGTTAAAGATAGGCCTGGTGTTGCGGCCTCTATTTTTAAACCATTATCTCAAAATTCAATCAATGTTGATATGGTTATTCAAAACATTTCTCTAAATGGTAAAGAAACAGATTTAACATTTACAATTAAGTCTGATGATTTAAAAAAAACAGAAAAATTAATTAAACAAAATAAAAAAATATCTTATAAAAAGATATCTTTTGATAAAGACGTTTCAAAAGTTTCTATCATTGGAGTTGGAATGATTACTACACCAGGTATCACCTACCGAATGTTCCAAGCTTTAGCTTCAAAAAAAATAAATATTTTAGTAATTTCAACATCTGAAATTAAAATTTCTGTTTTAGTTTCTGTTGAGCATGTAAAAAAAGCAATAGCTGTTTTACACAAAGAATTTAAATTAGATTAAAAAAAATGAACATTAGACCTTTTAGAGATATTAAACGAAGAAAAACAAGAGTAATTACTGTTGGCGATGTAAAGGTTGGTGGAGACAATCCTATTTCTGTTCAATCTATGACAAACACTTTAACAACAGACATTAAGGCTACAATTAATCAAATTAATGATATTGCAAAAGAAGGTGCAGATATTGTAAGAGTTTCATGTCCAGATAAAGAGTCTACTTTTGCACTTAAAGAAATTGTTGATCATGTATCAATTCCTGTTGTTGCTGATATACACTTTCACTATAAAAGGGCAGTCGAGGCAGCAGAAAGTGGAGCAAAATGCTTAAGAATTAACCCTGGAAATATAGGGGACAAAGTAAAAATTCATGAAGTTTTGAGTGCTGCAAAAAATAATGATTGTTCAATAAGAATAGGAGTTAATGCAGGGTCGCTAGAGAAAGATATTTTAGAAAAATTTAAAGAACCTTGTCCAGAGGCTCTAGTAGAAAGTGCATTAAGAAATATTAAGATTTTAGAAGATCAAGATTTCTTCAATTTTAAGGTAAGTGTAAAATCATCAGATGTTTTCTTATCAATTGCTGCATATAGACAATTATCTAAAGCTTGTGATTATCCTTTGCATTTAGGAATTACTGAGGCAGGTAGTTTTATTTCAGGAAGTATAAAATCATCTATAGGCCTCGGATCTCTTTTAATGGATGGAATTGGCGATACTATAAGGATTTCTTTATCAGATGACCCACCAAAAGAAATAAAAATAGGAAATGAAATTTTAAAATCAATAGGTTTGAGAAATAGAGGTGTAAAGATTATATCATGTCCATCATGTGCAAGACAAGCTTTTCAGGTAATTGATACTGTTAAAATTTTAGAAGAAAAACTATCTCACATCAAAACCCCTGTCACTTTGTCAATAATTGGATGCGTTGTTAATGGCCCAGGAGAAGCTGCAATGACAGACATAGGAATCACAGGCGGTGGAAAAGGTAGTAACATGCTTTACTTATCTGGTATTCAAAGTGAAAAAGTTCTAACAGATGATATTATAAATAAAGTTATTTCTGAAGTTGAAAAAAAAGCTTCTGAATTAGAAAAAAAATCATGATACCCAAAAGAACAATTAAAGAATTGATATTGAAACATTCTACTTTAGAAAAAGACCTGTCTTCCGGAGAGATAGATAAAAAATTGTTTGCAGAAAAATCTAAAGAATATTCAGATGTTAATGAGATAATAGAAAATGCCAAAAAATATATTTCTTTTGATAATGATAAGGACGAATTAGAAACAATTTTAGAAGATAGTGCTGGAGATGATGAATTAAAAAATATGGCTGAGATAGAATTGTCAGAATTACAATCTGAATATGAAATAAATGAAAAAAAATTAAAATTATTTTTACTGCCAAAAGATGAAGCAGATAAAAAAAATGCAATTATAGAAATTAGGGCTGGAACTGGAGGATTGGAAGCAAGTTTATTTGCTTCAGACCTTTTTAAAATGTATGAAAAAGTGAGTCATAAAAAAAAATGGATACTTGAAGTAATAACTATTTCTAGGAGTGATGCGGGAGGTTTAAAAGAAGTAATAGCTTCAATTAAAGGAACCAATATTTATTCTACATTAAAATACGAAAGTGGAGTTCATAGAGTTCAGAGAGTACCAGATACCGAAACACAAGGAAGAATTCACACTTCAGCAGCAACGGTTGCTGTATTGCCTGAAGCAGAGGAGGTTGATCTTAAAATAAACGATTCAGACTTAAGAATAGATGTTTTTAGAGCAGGAGGTCCAGGGGGGCAATCTGTAAATACAACAGATAGTGCGGTAAGAATAACTCACATTCCAACGGGTCTGTCTGTTTCACAACAAGATGAAAAATCTCAACATAAAAATAAAGCAAAAGGTATGAAAATTTTGAGAGCACGACTGTATGAATTGGAGAGATCTAGAATTGATCAAGAAAGATCAAAAGATAGAAAGACAAAAATTGGCACAGGAGATAGGTCGGAAAGAATTAGAACATATAACTTTCCACAAGGAAGGGTTACAGATCATAGGATAAATTTAACACTACATAGATTGGAAGAATTTCTAGAGGGAGAAGCATTTGACGAGATGGTTGAGTCCTTAACTCTGCAAGCCCAAGAAGAAAGTTTAAGCAATTTAAAATAAATGAATATTCACTCTGCAATTATTGAAGGTGCAAATATACTTAAGGAAAAATGTATAAATTCCGCACAACTAGATTCTGAAATTTTACTAGCAAAAGTAATTAGTCAAGATAGAAAATATGTAATCTTAAACAAAGACGAAGACCTGAATGAAGAAAATTTAAGATATTTTCAAGAATTAATAAATAAACGTTCTTTAAGAAAACCAATAGCTCATCTAACCAATAAAAAATATTTTTGGAGATATGAGTTTTTTGTTACTCAGGATACTTTAATACCAAGACCAGATACAGAGCTGATAGTAGAGCAAATACTAAAGATAACTAAATTTAAACGCAAAATGAATATCTTGGATATTGGAGTTGGTTCGGGGTGTATTCTTTTATCAATCTTAAAAGAAAGAAAAAATTTTTATGGAGTGGGAGTTGATATTAGTAAAAAATGTTTAAATATAAGCAAAATAAATGCAAAAAATCTCAAAGTAGATACAAGAGCAAGATTCTTCAAAACAGATGTTGACAAATTTGCTCTGGGGAAATATGATTTAGTTGTTTCTAATCCTCCATATATTAACAAGCATAGTTTAAAATATTTGGAAAAAGATGTTATTAATTTTGAACCAAATTTAGCACTCAATGGTGGATTAGACGGTTTATCAGAAATCAGAAAAGTAATAAAGAAATCATCTGAACTGATTAAAAAAAAAAGTAAATTTGTTTTAGAGATTGGTTTTGATCAAAAAAATAGAGTTAAGGCAATATTAAAAAAAGAAGGTTTTTATATAAACAAAACCATAAAAGATTATGGAAATAATGATCGCTGTATAATCAGCACTAAAATTTAAAAAATAAATAATTAAATATATGGTAACATTTAGAAGCAATAATAATAACAGAAGACCTCCTTTCAGAAGCAATAATAACAGAAGACCTCCGTTTAGAAGAAATGATGAAGGGTCAAAATTTTCAAATAACAATTCTTTCAAAAGAAATGTTCCTGGTAGAAATAATCATAACGCACCAAAGTTAATTGAAAAGTATAATGAAATGGCTAGAGAGGCTCTAGCAAGTGAAGATAGAGTTTTATCTGAAAACTATTTTCAGCACGCAGATCATTCTACCAGAGTTATGAATGAGCAAGAAGCCATTAGAGTTGCTAGAGTTAATTCACCTCCAGTTGAAACTGTAAAGCCGATTGAATCAAGTGAAGTCAAAGAG
>MDTF01012381.1_pt1 | contig 16010 bp, 16 predicted proteins | sample 811191 | NCBI WGS metagenome assembly MDTF01 (sample SAMN05326649, study PRJNA326480) | marine metagenome | isolation source: seawater | place: Southern Ocean | collected 2011 | reverse complement strand
TTAATTTCACTAGGTGAAGTATCTTGTCTGGCAATGATTGTGTGTTCGTATAAATTCATTTAAGTTCTTTAATAAAAAGTGAGGATATACTATTATAAATGTTCAATTACAATAGTTAAAAAGGCAAAATAATTAGTTTTTTTTATATGTTTTCAGTAATTTTTCCAGGTCAGGGATCTCAAATGGTAGGTATGGGGAAAGAACTTTATGATAAGTTCGATTTAGTGAAAAAGTTGTTTAAAGAATCTGATGAAACACTCAAATTTCCCTTATCTAAGCTAATATTAGAGGGGCCAAAAGAAGAATTAAATTTAACAGTTAATACTCAGCCAGCAATATTTCTTATCAGTTATTCTATTTTTAATGTTGTTAAAAATGAATTTAATATCAATTTAAGCAATGCAAAATATTTTGCAGGACATTCTTTAGGAGAATATTCTGCTTTATGCTGTGCTGGATACTTAAGTTTTTCAGATACTTTAAAGATTCTAAAAATAAGAGGTGATGCAATGCAAAACTCTGTTCCAAAAGGTCAAGGAGGAATGATTGCAGTTTTAGGTTCAACAGTGGAGATAATCGAAAAAATACTAAAAGATAATGAGCAAAAAATTAAAGTTCAAATTGCAAATGATAACTCTGAAGGTCAGATTGTCTTGAGCGGTAAAACTAAAGATTTGGATCAATTAATTTTAATTTTAAAAGATAATTCAATAAAAAACATTAAACTACCGGTAAGTGCACCATTTCATTGCAGCTTAATGAGTAATGCAACAAAAATAATGACAGAAGAATTAAATAAATTAGATTTTAAAAAATCAGTGAGTAAATTAATTTCAAATGTTACAGCAGAAGAAATTATAAATATAGAAGAGTTAAAAAATTTGTTGATTAGACAGATAGAAAACAGGGTGAGATGGAGAGAGAGTGTTACAAATATGATAAAAAATGATATTAATCATTTTATCGAAATTGGTCCAGGAAAAGTTTTGTCTGGTTTAGTTAAAAGAATTAATAGAGAAGTAAAAATAGATACAATTAATACTCAGGAAGATATTAAAAATTTAAAAATATGAATGATTTAAAAAATAAAAATATTATTGTTACAGGAGCAACAGGAGGAATTGGAAATTCTATAATAAAAAAACTAAGTGCAGCTGGTGCAAATATATTAGCTTCAGGTACAAGAATAGAAAAATTAGAAGAACTAAAAAAAAACTTTGAAAATATTAAAATATTAAAATTTGATATTTCACAAAGTGAAAAGATTGAAGAATTCATCGAAAATGCCACAAAAGAATTAGGCGGTAGCCTAGATTGTATTGTAAATAATGCAGGTGTTACAAAAGATAATCTAGCAATAAGAATGAGTTTAGATGAGTGGCAAAAAGTTATTAATATAAATTTAACTTCAACTTTTTTAATGAGCAAGTTTGCAATTAAGAAAATGTTAAAGAATAAATCTGGTAAAATTGTAAATATAACATCAGTAGTAGCACATACAGGTAATTTAGGACAAGCAAACTATACAGCTTCTAAAGCAGGAATTATTGCCATGTCCAAGAGTCTTGCAACCGAATATGCCAAGAAAAATATAAATGTGAATTGTATTTCTCCTGGTTTTATTCAAACTGCAATGACAGATAAAATTGATGAAAAATTTAAGGAAATAATTATCTCCAAAATACCTTCTGCTCGCCTTGGAGAACCGGATGATATAGCAAATGCTGTGCTTTTTTTAAGCTCAAATCAATCAAGCTATATAAATGGAGAAACCTTGCATGTTAATGGAGGCATGTATATGGCTTGACAAAATAAGTTTTTAAACTATTAAGAATTTATAACAAAAGGGGTCAATATGTCAGAAGACGTTTCAAGCAAAGTAAAAAAAATTGTAGCAGATCATTTAGGTATCGACGAAGTAAAAGTAACTGAAGAATCTAGTTTTATAGATGATTTAGGTGCAGATAGTTTAGACACAGTTGAGTTAGTGATGGCTTTTGAAGAAGAATTTGGATCTGAAATATCAGATAGTGAAGCTGAGAAAATTCTAACTGTAGGTGATGCTGTCAAGTTTATCGAAGGAAAAGCAAACTAGGTACTTAAATGCCCTTAGAAAAAAATGGGGTAATGATTATTTTGTCGTCTCCATCTGGAGCTGGCAAAACAACATTAGTGAAAATGTTATCTGAGATGGATAACTTTGAAGTATCTATATCGCACACCACTCGACAACCAAGAATAAATGAAACAATTAATCAAGATTATTTTTTTGTAAATGAGGAAGAATTTAAAAGATTAATTAAAAATGAAGAATTTCTTGAATACGCAAAAGTGTTCAATAACTTTTATGGAACTACTAGAACGCCAGTTATTGACAAGTTGGACAAAGGAAGAAATGTTTTATTTGATATTGATTGGCAAGGTGCAGACCAAATAAAAAATAAAGGATTAGATTATAAATTAATAACTTTTTTTATATTACCACCAAGTAAAGAAGAGTTATTTGAAAGACTTTCTAATAGAGATATGAAAGATAAACTAATTGCTGACGAAAGAATGAAGCAATTCGAAAGAGATGTTTTGCACTGGATAAATTATGATTACGTAGTCATAAACGACAATCTTGATAAATGTTTTTCTAAAATCAAAAATTTAATTGATGCTGAAATAAGTAGTGGTTCAAAGGATTACGATTTAGAATATATTAGAAATCACGTGAATAAACTAACTTCTTAAATTCTCGTATTCACTTGTTAATTGGTAGTAAGTATCAAAATCTAAATTTTGTGGTCTTAAATTTAAATCAATTTTTAGTCTGTCCAAGACTCTTTGATCACCGTTAAATAATTGATTAAAAGGTTTTTTTAGCATTTTTCTTCTATGACTGAAAAAAATTCTTGTAATTTTTTCTAGGTTTTTGGGATCTTTGATTTTATAAAAATCTGGTTTAGGAGAAAAAAATAATAAGGAGCTATCTATTTTTGGTCTTGGAGAAAAAGACTCAGGCTTAATATCGCATATTTTTTTTACACTTAATTTCCAATTACTTAAAATTGATAATCTTCCATAAACAGACGTATTAAATTTAGCAATTATTCTGTCTGCTACTTCTTTTTGAAACATCAAAACAAGATGGTCAAACCAAAAATTATCTTTTAAATTTATTATCCACCTACTTAGTATTTCAGTAGATATGTTATAAGGTAGATTGCCAAATACCGTAACTTTCTCATCGAATAGTAAATTTTCATCAATATTTAAAATATCATCATTTATTACAGTTAATTGATCTTTGAAATTTGAATTAAGATTGTCAGCTAAATAGGTATCTTTTTCAATAACAATTACTTTTTTGGGATTATTCTTTAGGATAAAAGATGTTAAATTTCCAGTTCCGGGCCCGACTTCAAGAATAGTTTTATCTTTAATAGGAGTAGTACTGACTATTTTTTCAAGAATATCTCTATCTATAAGAAAATTTTGACCTAAACTTTTTTTAGCTTTAATCAATTTTTATCCAAAAATTTAATTGCCTTTATTAGACTTAAAGGGTTTGATAGATTTTTACCAAGCATCTTTTCATTTGGACCATGGTCAGGAGAAATTCTAATAAATGGCAAACCCAGGGTAATGTTTATTGCGTCATATTCAAATAAAGTTTTAAAGGGTGTTAAAACTTGATCGTGGTACATACCAAGAATTACATCAAAATTTTTTCTATTACTCTTTAAGAAAATTGTGTCAGATGGATATGGTCCAGATACTTTATAATTTAACTTTTTCAAATTATTGATTACAGGCTTGAGAATTTTTATATCTTCATTAAATTTATCTACAGACTCGCAGTGTGGATTTAAACCTAAAACAGCGATTCTTGGTTTTAAATTAAAATAGCTTTTATAAAAATTATTAATAATTAAAATTTTTTCTTTTATTAATCTTTTATTAATGTTTTTTGCTACCAATTTTATCGGTAGATGTGTAGTTGCAGGACAAACTGAAATTTTATTATTAAAAATTAACATAGCATTTTTTTTTATATTAAATTTTTGAGAAATATATTCAGTAACTCCTAAAAAATTTTTATTTAAGAAATTTTTTTTAGAGACTGGACCATTAATAAATTTTTTGCTTACTTTTTTTTTAATTAATTCTAATCCCAATTTAAAACATTTTTCAATATATGCATTTGATTTAGGTGAAATCTTATCAAAAGCTTCTGATTGATCATATTCAATATCAATAATGTTAATTTTTTTTTTAAATATTGAATTTTTTTTAATCTTTTTAAAATCTAGCGTATTTATAGTTATTTTTTTATTTAATGATTTAATTTGTAAATCTAACAATCTTTTTGAGCCTATTAAAATTATAGGACTTTTAAATTTATTATTTTGGACACTCTTGCAAAAAATCTCAAAAAATACACTGTTTGGTTCTCCAGCAACAATAATGATTGGTCTAAAATTCATATATTTGAATATCTTTTTTTACTTTATTGAAATGAAGTGTGGAGAGTTGATTTAACTGTTTATTTGTTTCTAATCTTATTTTTTTATTAACCTCTATTTTTAAATCAATTTTTTTGTCATTTTTAATATTTTTTTCTTCATTTAGTTGTAATATTAAAAAACCACCACTCACAGAGATAGGGCCGGTATATTTACCAATTTCTAAGTCTTGTATTTTTTTTTTTAAATTTTTATTTAAAGAATTTTCATTGATCCAATTAAGTCTTCCCCCAATTTGTGCTGTATTTGAAATACTAAAAGATAACGCTGCATTATCAAAGCCTTTGCTATCAATTATTTTTTTTATTTCTAAATATTTAGAATCTAAATCACTTAAATTTTTAATTTCAAATATAATTTCAGACATTAATAAAGATTTTATTTTTTTATTTTTATTTTTTAAAATTGAATTTTTTATTTTTTCTTTATCAATTTTAATTTTTTCTGAAAATTTTGTAAATATAAGTTGATTCCAAACTGCCTCTATTTCTATTTTCTTTTTAACAATTTCATAATTTACACCCTTAATTTCTAAGTATTTCTTAAAATTATCTAAACTTTTAAGCCCAATGTTCTGATAAATATTTTGTATTACTGTATCCACATAATTCTCAGGTGGTTCAATTTTTATATAATTTTTATTTATTTCAATTCTTTTAATTTTTTCTTTTATTAGTGATTTTTTTGAAATTATAAAAATTTTATCTTTTATTAGATTTTCTATACTAGGGTTAAGAGCAATCAAATATTTAGTCTCATTTTCTATATCAATACTCGTGATAATTTCATTATTAACTTTAACTAAAATTTTATTTTCTATCGAATAGCAAATGTTAACTAGTGTTAATAAAAAAAAAATTCCAAGATAAAAAATTTTTTTAAATATCTTATCTTTTATATAGACTTGGTTCATATTTTGTAATTGGTATGATTGTTATTGTAAAAAATAGGTGTTCAGACGGTGTTAAGTCTCTATCAGCGTAAAAAACTTTATTAAATTTTAAAGCAGCAGTTATGCAATCTGTCCTATATTCATAACTAAGGTTGTAGTATTCTGTTAAATTAATTTCTTTATTTCTTCTTGTGTTAAATGTTAAAAAATTATTTTCATTTATTTTATAAGCTGAGCTATTTTTTAAAACATGGGTGGTACCCAGCTCACCTCTTTGCTCTATAAAATTAAAAGTTGTTACAAAATTATTTACATATAAGGTTGTGTTAATCTCATTTGACTCTATTGTTTTTAAATTATTATCAACAGAAAAAGCATAGCCAATATTAATGTTTTCAAATAAATGATTGTTAATAGATCCGAATATATTAGAATTTTTCCTATTAATCGTTGATGACGATGGAATATCTTCTTCAAATTTGTCTCTAAAAACTGTGGCTAATTTAAACTCTAAATATTTATTATTTTTTACTGATTTTTCTGGAAATATAATTGATCGCCATTTAGTAGATTCGTCATTATTTTCTTCTTCTATCTCTACTAACTCAGAATTATTTATCATATCCATTTTGTAGTCAATTCCTAGGGTTAGAGATTTTCCACCCTCCAATGAGTCCGATATTCCCAGTCTATTTATATTAAATACATTATCTGCATTAATCAATTTACTAGAGTTTGAATAATTTTTCATATTATTTTGAGGATTTGCTCTAAAAGAAATTTTTGGTGTTAAGATATTGTAAGTTTTTTCTGTAATTTTTGCCAATGGGAATTCCGACTTAAATTCAAATAAGCTCATTTCGCCTATTTGTAGACTATTTTTATACTTTGAGTTATTTTTTGCTACTGCGTTGATATTTTTTAAATAAAATCCATAATTATTTTGAAAGCCCCAATTCGAAATACTATCAAAAGATTGATAGCTTAAATCGTTAATATTTAATGTAGTTAATTCATTTGTATTGGTAAGTTTGTTACTACCAGAAGAATAAAAATCAAATGTTCCATTAAGTTTTTCTGGAAAAAAGCTTTTTGATAAATTGTAGTATGGCAAAATATATTGGTACCTATCGCTATTTTTCTTTCCTAAATCCTCATAAATTTGAAAGCCCGAAGAAAGACTGTAGTCATCATTGTTTAAGTATAAATCTATTTTTGTTTCAAGCGAACTGTTACTTTTTGGCATAGCAGCACTTGGAAAAAGGTTATTTTGGAAAACTTTTAGGTAAGAGTCGTTACTTACTTTTTCAAATTTTGCTTTAATATTGCTTTGTGAATAACCTGGCAGCTTAAGATCGAGATCATATTTTGCAAATAAGTGACTTATGCTATTATCTTTATGAGTATTTTTTGATCTATAACCTTTAGTTAAACTAAAATCAGCAATTAAAGAGGAGTTCTTGTCTGTTTGCCTATATTCGTTCTGTAATATATATTTTTTTTGTTTAACCCCATCAAATATAGTTGGCTTAAAAGTGAAATCTTTATTTTCTGATATTACTTTATAATAAGGCATATACAAAGATGAACCTAAAATTTTAGAATTATTTAATTGTGGCTGTAAAAATCCTGATCGTTTTTTTACCGTGGGGTCAGGATGAAAAAACTTTGGAAAATAAAATACTGGTATGTCATAAATCTTTAAAAAGGCATTATCATAAATTATATTCCTTTTTATCTTATCATGCGTAATTTTTTTTGACTTGATGCTCCATGCTGGACAGGAACCTTCTTTTATTTCACAGCTTGTGAAAATTCCATTATTTATAACTGTTTGATCGTCATCACCATAAGAAGAAGAGCCATATATTCTTGGATCATTTTTTTCTATGCCAAAAATATTTTTATGTATCTTAATTTTAGTATCTTTTGAAATAAAAGATTTATTTTCTAGATTAAAAAAACCATCAGAAAAAAAATACTCATCATTTTGGTTTTTTTCTGGATTTGACATAACGGTAATATTTTTTCCTTTTAAAAATTTTTCATTCATTAAGTATTTAAATTCATCTAATTCATATTCATTTAAATCTTTGTCTTTAATTATTGTCTTTTCTAAAGAGCTAAGTTCCATAATATTTCTAAGTAGCAAAACATTTTTAGAATAAAATTTATAATTATTTTCAACTACAGCCTTTGTTTTACCTTTGGTGAAAATTTTTTCTTTATTTCTGAGATATGTTATATCTTCAGCATCAATAATTACATTTTGGACAGAATCTATTATTTTAACATTCTTGTTAGCATTTAAAATATTTAAAACCTTATCATAAGTAAAATTTCTAGCCTCTATAATAATTTCTTTACCTTTATTTTCTGCCCTCGAGTTATTTTTTGTAAATAGCTTTTCTTTATTTTTAAGATAGGTAACTTCATCGGAGTAAATTTTTATGTCTTTTAATTTATTTTCATATATGACGTTTCCAGAAGCTATTAAAATATTTGTAATCTTGTTATATAAAAATGATTTTGCGGTTATTACATCACCATCTTCTGTGAAAACTCTACCACCTTTAAATCCTTTTATTTTGTTTCCTCCTTCAGTAATTTCAATTTCAGTTATATCAAACGTGAAGTCATCATTTGCATGCAAGGGAAGAAAGAAAATTAAATTTACAAAGAAAACAATTGTAAGAAATTTAAGATTATTTTTCATTTATTTTATTAATCATTAAAAGGTTAGCTAAGATAAGGATTGTTATAGGAGACAATACTGCAGTCATTAAAGATATTTTTTCAGTGACACCCATAACATTAAAAAAATTAACTATATAATAGATTATAACTGATAAAAATAATCCAATTGTAATTTTAAAGGTGGTTTTTTTAAATCTTTTTGTGTTGAACATTGTAATTGCTGATAAAATTGTCATTAATGTTAGATAAAAGGGATAAGAAATAATCTTATAAATTTGCATGTCAACTTCTACAATGGAGTAATTTAGTGATTTGTAGTTTTCCCTTAGGTCTATTAGCTTTAAGATAGATAAAGAAGATAGATTTGAAAATAAGCTTTCAATCCTTTTTAGATCAAAATTCGATCGAAATTCAAATAATTCCAGCTTTTTGCTAGCATTATTTTCAAAAACTGTTGCATCATGAATTATCCATTTTTTATTTTTAATATCAATTTTTTCACTTTTAATATTTCTAATTACATCAAAATTTTTATCAAAACTTGTAATAAAGGTATTTGTTAAAAAATTTTTATCTATCTTTGATGAATTAATTATACTTATCTCGTCATTGATCATATCTTTTATCCACAATCCATTTTTGTTAATAACTGCCAAATATTCATCATTTTTGGAAAATTGATTTTTTAACTGAAGATAGTGACTTTGTAACGTTGATGAAAAGTTATAAAATAAAGTAATTATTAAAAAACCCATAAAAAAAGATAAAAAACTTAACAATTTAAGTATCGAGCTATTTCTAAGACCAGAATATTTAAATATTTGAATTTCATTATTGTTAAATAATTTGATAAAAAAAAATTGCGTTGTTAACAAAAAAATAAATGGAAACATTTCAAATATTATTGATGGAGAGCTTAATAACGAAAGGTAAATAGGATACCAAAAATTAGTGTCTACATTATCTAAAAATTCTATTTCCTTAAGTATATTCAGAATAAAAACTAAACATAACATAATCAAGAAAACATTAGCAAAAGATGCTAGAAATTTTGTTATTAAAAATTTTATATATGTTTTCATAAGTTAAATTTTTTTCTTTCTATGCATTGATATAAAAAAATTATGTATAAAAAAATTATCAAAATAATTGGTATAGATACTAGTTGTAAATTTATTAGAAGATTTTCTTGAAGGTATCCTACTGAACTTTCAGATAAAACGATTGTCAATATCCCACTTATGAAAATAATTAATCTATATTTATTATATCTAATATTTTCTTTTGAGTTTAAAATCAAAAGTAAGGATATTAAAATTAAAGATGGTAAATATATTGGCTTCACTAGTCTTTTAAATAGTTCTTTATATATATTCTTAAGATTTGTAACTTCACAATTTTTAATTTGAAAATTATTTTTTATTTTTAAAATTTTTAAACAATTGATTAAATCTTTTGTAGATTGTTCTTGTACTTTTGTATGGGTAATTGTGTGTGAAGTCATATCTGTTAGACCAAAATCAGATTTTGAAAAACTAAAATTTGTTAAATTTTCATTATTACCATTAATAGTTTGGCCATCGTATAATACTAAAACTTTTTTATCAGATTTCATTTCAAATATACCTTTTTTTGCAAATGTAATTTGAAACTTTTGATTTGGTGAAATATTTTTAATATATATATTTTTTAGTACACCATCTAAGTCTTTTTCTTCAGCATAGATTGTTAAACCTTTAATAGTATCATTAAATTTTTTAGGTTTTATTAAACCTTCAAAATAATCAACCTCAGATTTTCTTAATAGTGATCGCCCTAAATCTTGTGATTTTGGAACCACAAAAGATAATAAAATTATTTGAAAAATTGTTGCAATTAATGAAAATTTAAAGAAAAAATTAACTAAAGTAAGTTTGCTTACTCCAAAATTCCAAAAAATTATCAGTTCATTATTCATTTCATATTTTATAAAAATATATGAAAAACTAAAAAATAATGCAAAAGGGACGATTCTACTAATAATCTTAGGAAAATTTGAAAATGTATATCCTAAATAAACTAAATAATTTCTACCATCTTCGATCATTATATCTAGGAAATTAACAGCCTGAAATACCCAAATTATGACACTGATACTCATGAGAGTAATAAAGAAAAAGATTAAACAGTCAAAAAGTAGTTTTCTAAATAAAATTTTTTTCATTGAAATATGATAATTTTGATCATATATACCATCCAACTCGTGCAGAGTGTATTTAAAATTTATGACTGTTCAAATTAATTATAAAAATAGTGGCTTGAAAAAAACCCTGACTAATCTTGTCTTATTTGTTGATCAAAATTTCAATATTAGTGGCCTAAAAAAATATATTTCAAGCAATGAATTCTCTTACATTAGCGACCTATTAAAAAATGGTGATTTAAAAAAGAATCTACTTTTCTTTGAAATTAATTCTAAAAAAACTATATTTTTGATATCTATTAAAAAAGATTCGAATACTTCTGATATAGAAAGCCTAGGTGCTGAATTTCATGGGTGTATAAATTACGATAAGGAAAATGAGTATTTTGTAAACTCAGACACAATAACTAGTAAAATTGAAAATTTTGTCGGATATTTTCTCCATGGATTAAAATTAAAATCTTATGAATTTAATATTTATAAATCAAAAAAAGACAAAAGACTTATTTCGATAAACGTCATTGGAAATAAGAATAAAGTGTCTACTCAAGATCAATTAAGATTTAAAGCACTAGAGGAGGGAACTTTTTTTGCAAGAGACTTAGTATCTGAACCTGGAAATATTTTACATCCAGATGAGTATGCGAAAAGAATAAGCTCTCTGAAGAAACATGGTCTAAAAATTAACATCTATGATGAAAAAAAATTAAAAAAACTTGGAATGAATGCTTTACTAGGTGTTGGGCAAGGGAGCGTTAGAGGCACGTATCTTGTAACGATGGAATGGAATGGGTTAAAAACTAACACTAAACCTTTAGCCTTTGTCGGCAAAGGAGTATGTTTTGATACTGGGGGAATCTCATTAAAACCTGCAAAGTTTATGGAAGATATGACTTATGATATGGCAGGTTCTGCTACTGTAGTCGGTTTAATGAAAAACTTAGCATTAAGAAAAGCAAAAATTAATGTTGTTGGTGTTGTGGGTCTTGTAGAAAATATGCCAGGTGGTAATGCTCAAAGACCTGGAGATATTGTTAAATCTTATAGCGGCAAAACAATAGAAATATTAAATACAGACGCAGAAGGTAGACTGGTTCTAGCCGACGCGTTAGCATTTACTGAAAAAAAATTTAAACCAAAACTTATGGTTGATTTAGCAACTTTAACCGGCGCCATCATAGTTTCTTTGGGATCAGAGTACGCAGGACTTTTTTCAAACAATGATAAATTATCAAAACAATTATTGGATGCAGGTGAAAAAGTTGAAGAGAAATTGTGGAGAATGCCTTTGCATAAAAACTATGATAAACTTATAAATTCAAAAAATGCAGATATGCAAAATATAAATTATGTAGGCGGAGCAGGATCTACAACAGCTGCACAATTTCTACAAAGGTTTATTTTAAATAAGACACCTTGGGCTCATTTAGATATAGCTGGTATGGCTTTCTCAAAATATGGTGGAGCTTTAAATTCAGGTGGAGCGACTGGTTATGGAGTTAGATTATTAAACAAACTAATAGAGGATGATTATGAGTAGTATAGAACAAACACTATCAATTATTAAACCAGATGCTGTTGAAAGAAAATTAGATAATGAAATTAAAGAATTCTTTAAAAACAAAGGTTTTTCAATTGTAAAAGAAAAGAAAATCCAAATAGAAAAACCTGAAGCAGAAAAATTTTATAAAGTTCATGAAACAAAGCCTTTTTATAACGATTTATGTACTTATCTTTCATCAGGTTCAATTGTTGTAATGGTTCTTGAGAAAGTGAATGCTGTATTAGCTAATAGAGAGTTAATGGGCGCAACAAACCCGGCAGATGCTGAAGAGGGTACTATAAGAAAAAAATTTGGAATTTCAATTGATAAAAACTCAGTTCATGGGTCTGATAGTGTGGAAAATGCAAAAATTGAAATAGATTTCTTCTTTAAAGACTAAAAAATTTTTTCAATAGCTCTTGAGTATAGCTTGTGTTCTTGAGTTAATATTTTCTTAGAAAGACTTTTTTCAGTTTCGTTTTTTTTAATTTTAACTTTCTTTTGAAGAATAATTTTTCCAGAGTCTAGCTTAGAGTTTACAAAATGAACTGTGCAACCTGAATACTTTTCTTTATTTGCTATGGCTCTTTTATAGGTATTTAAACCTTTGTATTTTGGAAGTAGAGACGGGTGAACATTTAATATTTTCCCTTTAAAATTATCTATAAAATTTTTAGATAAAATTTTCATAAAGCCAGCAAGACAAATGAAATTTATTTCGTTTTTTTTTAGTTCTAGAAGTATTTTTTTTTCAGCTGAATTTTTTTTTTTGAAGTCAAATATTTTTTTTTTAATTTTAAATATTTTTCCAAACTCTAAACCTTTGGCTTTGGAATTATTAGAAACAATTAGATTTATTGAGATAGGGGAACTTTTAAGTATTGAAAATATTATAAGAGATTTTAAATTGCTTCCAGTTCCTGAAATAAAAACTGCAGTTTTTATTTTTTTAGATCCAGTTGATAGTGCCATTTAATTTAACTCTTTTTTTTCCTTTAGAAATTTTCCCAATAACATAGGGTTTATATTCTTTTGAGAAGTAATTTTTAATTTCACTAAATTTTTTTGGATCAATTATTAAACAGAAGCCAACACCACAATTAAATGTTTTAAGCATTTCTCTATCTGAGATACCATTTTTTCTTAGCCATATAAAAATTTTAGAAGTCTTAATTTTATCTAAATTAATTTCTGCAACTAAATTTTTAGGTACAACTCTTTTTATGTTATCTGCTAAACCACCTCCTGTTATGTTGGCGCACCCATTGATTAAATTTTTGTCAATTAATTTAAGAACCTCTTTAACATAAATTTTGGTTGGTTTTATAAGCTCTGTTTTTAAAAAATTATTTTTTTTGATATTAATCTTTTTTTTATTGATAAGATATCTCACAAGAGAATAACCGTTAGAATGAAGACCACTTGATGGAATGGCCAGTATTAGGTCATTTGCTTTAATCTTATTTTTATTCAAAATTTTATCTTTGGCAACCACACCTACTGCAAAACCCGCTATGTCAAATTTACCTTTTTCATAAGTTCCTGGCATTTCAGCTGTTTCACCACCAACCAGTTCGCATTGAGATTGCTTACATCCCTTTACGATACCTTTTATAATTGATTTTAATTTGATTAAATTAATCTTATTGATAGATATATAATCTAAGAAAAGTAGTGGTTTTGCCCCTTGAACAATTAAATCATTAACACTCATTGCCACCAGATCAATTCCAATAGTATCATACTTATTGAGAGTATTTGCAATTTCAATTTTTGTTCCCACACCATCTGTACAAGCAACAATTTTAGGTTGTCTTATATGATTAGGAATATCTGAGATTGAACCAAAACCACCAATATTAGAAAATTTTTTCCCTCCTTTTTTTTTTGATGAAATCGATGAGATGAAATTAACAAAATTATCAGCTGCATTTATGTTAACTCCACTTTTTTTATAGGTAAATAATTTTTTATTCATTAATATGTTTTATGAAATTTAGTTTTAAATATTCAAACTTAAGAAAACTATATATTTATTTTGGCCTTCTTGCTTTATTAAATATTTTTTTTTCCACAGATAATATTCAAGCTAAGAGCTTTAACATTAATGATATTGAAATTTCTACACCATTTGAGATTAATTTTAACAAAAATGAGATAATTGATAAAGGTTTTATCCAAGCATTTAATCAGTTGATTTTATCCATTACTCAAACCAAGGATCAAAAAAAACTCCAGAACATATCCATAAACATCATTAAGGGAATGATAGAAACTTTCTCTATAGAACAAGAAAAATTTATAGATGATATATATCATGTAACTTTAAATGTGTCTTTTGATAAGAAAAGTGTATTCAATCTACTAGAGAGTAGAAATATATTCCCATCTTTGCCTATAAAAAAAAATATATTTTTTATTCCAATTATACTTGATGAAAATAAAGATGAAATTCTCATGTTTTCAGAAAGTTTTTTATTTAACAATTGGAACGTTAATAATAAGAAATATCATTTATTGAATTATATTTTACCCACGGAAGATATTGAGGATCTTAATTTGATTAAAAATAATTTTAAAAATTTGGAAAATTATGATTTTGAAGAAATAATAAAAAAATATAATCTAGAAGATCATATAATAATGATTGTATTTAAAAATAATAAAGAATTAAGGATTTTAAATAAAATAAATTTTAATGGAAAAATGGACTTAAAAAATCTAAAATTTCAAAATTTTAACATTGGTAGCAAGAACAAAGTTGAAGAACTTACTGAAAATTTAAAATCTATATATGAAAATTACTGGAAACTAAAAAATGAAATTAATACTTCAGTTAAATTGTCTTTAATAGTTTCAATTGATAATAATGATAATTCTAAAATTTCTAAATTTGAAAAAATATTATCGGATATAGATTTAATATATAATTTTTATATATTTAAATTTGATAATAAAAAAAACATATATAAAATTATATTTAATGGCTCACCCGACTACTTCTTAAATATCATGAAAGACAAAAATTATGAATTCAATACGAAAAATCAAGTATGGTCTTTAAAATGAAGAATTTGAATCAATTAATTTTAAAATTTGATTATGAACAAAACTTTAAGGACCAAGATTTTTATGTCTCTCAAAGTAATAAATATTCTTTTAAATTATTGAATAGTTGGCCGAAGTGGGAAAAAAATTTTATAAATTTAATTGGAGAAAAGTTTTCTGGAAAAACACATTTAATAAATATATTTCTAAAAAAATTCAAAGGTATCAAGATAAGCGCTAGTCAAATAAAAAATCAATTGCTTCAAGAAATAAAAGTGTATGAAAATATTATTATTGAAGATCTTGATGAAGCAGTTGATGAAAATTTACTATTTACATTATTGAATATTATTGAACAGGATAACAAATACCTAATCGTTACAACAAAGAAGCCTATCGTTGATATTTCTTTTAAATTAGATGATTTAAATTCAAGATCTAAAAATTTTCTTTTATCCTCTATAGAAAAGCCTGAAGATGACTTAATGTTCGCCTTAATACTTAAAAATCTATCTGATCGTCAAATATCTATAGATAAAAAGCTAATAGATTTTATCATTAAAAGAATTGATAGATCCTATGGCAAAATTTTTGATTTCATATATAAAATCGACGAAATCAGTTTAAAAAGAAAAAAGCCAATTGATTTTAAAATTATAAAAGAAGTTTTAGGAGAATAATTGAATAAATATAGAACTCATAATTGTAACGAATTAAATACAGAAGATGTAAATAAGAAAATTTCTCTATCCGGTTGGGTTAATAAAAAACGAGATCATGGTAATCTTTTGTTTATTGATCTTCGTGATAATTATGGTCTCACTCAGTGCATTATAGATAAAGAAAATAAAAGTTTTGCAGAGCTAGAAAAGATTCAATTAGAAACAGTTTTAAAAATTCAAGGAAAAGTTGTCAAACGTACAAATGAAACAATTAACAAGGATATCGAAACAGGAGAAATTGAAGTTGTAATAGAAAAATTTGAAACTCTAGGAACATGTAAAGAATTACCAATGCCTGTGTTTAGTGATCAAGAGTATGCTGAAGAGATTAGATTAAAATATAGATTTTTAGATTTACGAAGAAAAAATATTCATGAAAATATAATTTTAAGATCTAAAGTAATTTCATACATTA
>MDTF01013777.1_pt1 | contig 16013 bp, 10 predicted proteins | sample 811191 | NCBI WGS metagenome assembly MDTF01 (sample SAMN05326649, study PRJNA326480) | marine metagenome | isolation source: seawater | place: Southern Ocean | collected 2011 | reverse complement strand
CGGGCCGGGTTGCAACTGCACCGCTTCCGGGGAACAATTGAACTTCACGGGTTTGGCCCGTTCCAACGCCGAGCACACCGAGCATAAAATTCACGCTTCGGTTTTCACGCATGGCGTTTTGAACGCCTAAGGTCACGTTCCATTCGACCGTGTCGCCTAAAGCAGAACTCGTGGTGAGTCCGACAGAATCGAGCAACGAACCACGTTCGCTGCCTTTTGCTCCAGCCATACCCCAGTTGTTCACGCCATCATAAGTTGCCCATGTGGCGCCTTGTGCAGTCCAGTTTTCTTGGGTGTTCTCCCAAACAGCGAGTGTTGGTGCGTTGAATGCGTTGCTCCCAAGTGTGAATTCTAGATTTGCAGACTCGACAGCGTATCCCGCTGGCAGAAGGTTGGATTTAAGATCGCAACTCATCAGTGCAATCGCTTCGCTCGGGTAGGTGTTGTAGGAGACGATAAGTTTTGACTCAGCATCGTAATTTTGGGCAGGAGTCCCACTGTCGATGAAGGTGTCCATGCATGCTGGGTAAAGCCCGTCATTGGTTCCATTTCCATGGGTCATTCGGAACTCGTATCGGTTGCCACCAAGCCAAGTTGATTCTGACGAACTGACCAGGAAGTTCGATGTTGACCATGCACCAACGGTGCCATAACTATCGGTGTGAGCCATGCGCCAGAAGTACATGTTTCCGGCTGCAAGGGCGTTGTTCCCAGTCATGTTGAATTCACCGGAACTTGCCGGCACGGAAGTTGAGTCTTCCATATTTTCAACATCCCAAACTCGGTCGCGGAATTGTTCATCGGTTGCCATTTGGAACACGATATCGTAGGAAGAGGAGGCGACGCTGCCATCCCAGCCGAGGGAAGGCGTGGTGTTCGCAGAGAAGTTATGCCCGGTTTGGTTCCAAACTGCCTCTCCCTGAGCAGGAGCGGTTTGCGTGACAGATGGGATTGGCGTTCCTGAGCCCCATGCATAGATGATCTCCACCGAGGGTTGGAGGGTTGCTGTGGATGCTTCGGAGGTGTGGAAGGTTGTCGAAACCGTTCCGCCGGTTGCATAAGGATCATGTTGACCTCGAGCCACAATGGTGTAATCAGCGGCGTCGTTGGTTGGAGACTGCAGCCAAGATTGCAAACTGTTGGAGAATCCAAATTCGAATCGTGAAGCTGTTTGGTCACCATAAATTCCAGTTGCGGTTGCGGTGGAACTGAATTCCCGACCGCCGTCATCCCAGTTGTTTCCGTTCGATGCACGGTTCCATGTCAGTTCATCTTCGACCCAAACGTTGGGGTCCATGCCGTGCATGGAGAGCATGGCGGACCCGGAAGAGCTTTGCCGTTGAAGAACGACATTTGCATCTTTGATGGTCGCATTCGCATGCAAGCCCAGCAAGCCCAAATCCATACGGAAGTGAACCAAGGATTCTTTGTTCGAAGTCAACGTCGCTGTCATCGTGCTCAATTCGCCATATTTGGTGTTCCGGCTGAGTTGATTCGCGTAGGCGTCTTCGATGAAATCGTAAGGGAGGCCAAGGGCATCCACATCGATGTTGATGGTTGCGGTGCCGTCACCATTGTCAGTTACATCGTGGGCGGGGAGAAGGAATGTTTCATTGGCCCAAGCACCGAGCATCCCGGAGGAGTCCATCGATCGGTAACGGTAATGGACTTCAGAACCGTTGTCGAATTGTTCACTTGTTGGTACTTGGTAGGAGCCTGTGGTCGCTGTTGTGGTGAAGGCGTCCCAGAGTGGAGAGTAATGCCACTCAAGGTCGAGCTGAGATTTGAAGTTCGGGTCCAACGAAAATTGGTATTCAACCGTTTGGCCGCTCAGTGAATCATAGCTGATCGTTGGAGTCCTGTCTGCAGTGAGAAGGAAATCTCCAGTCATCAATGGCTCACCATTTTCAGCAAACGTCGAGGTCATGGCACCACCGTTTCCGGCTGGCGTGTTGGTGGAAACCACGGTCAGGTCTGGCCTGTTGTTCAGGGATTGACTTTCAGATAAATCACACGCATAAAGCGCCCCGTTTCCGGCGACAACAAGGTTGAGTTCGCTGTCGTTGTTTGCAGCTGCTTGTTGGGCGTGAGCAGTGACGTTGAGGCTGAAAGTACCGTTACCTGATGCCCGGAGTGGAGGTTCCCAAGCGCCGCGGTCGCTGACCCCATCAGCACCTTGTTGGGCCCAAGGTGAATTGAGGTCACTTTCCATCCACGTGGCTGCGGAATCATTCCATGCAATAATGAAAGCGGTGTAGAATTTAATTTCCGCCGTGGACAGCGAATCTGTGGTGCATTCCAGATCAAGGGTTGCCGATTGAATCGAACTGGAAGAGGTGAGGTTCATTGGGAAGGTGAAAAGGAGTCGACTTTCCTCTCCCATATCAGAAATTCCGATGTCACCTGATTCAGTTTGATTACCGATGTCGTCTGGCGCAGAATCGGAAATGACAGTATCATACATCGGCGCATCGGATGTGGTCACGCTGAAAACGTTGGACTGCTCTTCAAGTTCGCTCCATGCAGGGACGGCTTGAGGGACAAGCAAATCAGCGAGAAGGAACATCATCACAAGGACGATGACCGTAGGGGTTCGACGGGGTTCGGACACGCGTGGCATGGGACTCAACCCTCTCACCCCCAGCGACATATACTGTCTTTTCGCTTCCATGCCCCTTAAACCGAATACAAAGGGATGTGATTTTGAACCATTTTGGACGATTCACTTCGTTGGATGAAAGGCGAATGTTGAAGGGCGCTCGCCAATAAGAGCAAAGCATGAGCGAACTCTGGGTTGAGCGTCACCGCCCGCAGGCAGTGAGTGAAATCCGTGGGCAACATGCCGTCGTCCAGAGGCTTGCCATCTACTCCGAAAAGAAGGAATTCCCTCATCTGTTGTTCGCAGGACCACCAGGCACAGGCAAAACCACCGCTGCAATGGCATTGACGAAGGATGTGTTCGGTGCAGAATACCGTCGAAACCTCTTGGAAATGAATGCCTCGGATGAACGAAAATTAGAGAGCATCCGAACAAAAGTCAAGCAATTTGCACGCACCGCTCCGTTCGGAGGTGCAGAATTCAAAATCATCTTCCTCGATGAAGCGGACGCTCTGACCAATGATGCGCAAGGCGCGCTTCGCAGGATCATGGAACAGTATGCTGAAACGTGCCGTTTTATTCTTTCATGCAACTATTCTTCGAAAATCATCGAACCGATTCAGTCAAGGTGTGCTGTGTTTCGTTTCCGCCCCCTCTCAGATGTGGACGTGAACGCTCAAGTCCACCATGTTGCCAAACTTGAAAATGTGACGTTGGAAGAAGACGCAGGCGATGCACTGACGCGTATTTCTCAAGGCGATTTGAGGAAGGCGTTGACTGGTCTTCAAGTCGCAGCCGCCATCAACATGAACATCACGAGGGATCTGATTTACGAAACGTCAGCAACCGCTCCTCCTGAGGCATTGCACCAGTACTTGATGGCTTGCCGAGACGATGGATTCCACGCAGCACGACGCAGACTCCGTGAGTTGCTGGACCGTTATGGACTCGCAGGTACGGACTTCGTCAACCAACTCCATCGTGAATTGTACACTGCCGATTTCCTCAGTGAAGATGCCAAACTCGACATCACTGAGTGGATGGCTGAAGTCGAATACAGATTGGTCGAAGGTGGCGGGGAACAAATCCAGCTCGATGCCTTGACCGCACGGCTTGTAACTCACCTGCGTTGAGTTCAGTTTCACTTTCACCGTAAGGGTGGACGGAAACAACAGGGTCCATGCACCACACGACGGAGCATGACCACAACCGGAACCCACATTCTCGATGCGCTTTGTTGGACGCCTGCTGCTCCATTGATTCGCGCCGCTCGACGCCATCGCATTGGATACAGAACCCGTGAACAAACGGATGTGCACAGGATTTCTTCATTGCTCAGTACGATCATGCTCGCCCACGGCGATATGCTCTCATGAAGCGTCTGCTTCAGGCAATTCTTCGACCACACGCAGTGTCCAATTGTAGGTACGGGTGTTCTCCCAAGGATCACCATCTTCGGTGATGGTCACTGTGATTTGATGTTCGCCAACGTTCAATCCCATTGCTGACAATTGAATCGCAAACGGTTGGTCGGTGTCCTCTTCATGAGGTAAGAGGTTCGGAGCAGAGCGGTTGTCAAGGGTTCGAGCCTCTGCAATACGTTCTTGGTTATCTGTCCAAAAAGTCTCATTCGATTGCAACTCAGCATTGCTTATGTCGTTGTTTTCCAAAACCACAGTCACGCTGGCCCCGTTGGAGTTGACGTTGTCTGCAAGTCCAAACAGCAACCAAACTTCACCGGTCAAGGAAGCACCCTGATCGACGGTCCATGTGATTTCGCCGTCTTTGCCGTTATCGTTTGAATACACAAGATCGGTTCCATCATCGGTGACGATGGCCCATTGGCTGGACAGTTGAGGAGCAACGATGTCACCCAAGGGTGGGTTCACCAATAAGAAGGACAATGCCAAGAATGCAAACAGGTGCAAGAAACCCGATTTGAACCATGTACCCTTGGTGTAATGCTCCATGAAACGTTCAGGCATCACCATTCGATGCACCTGGGGGATCAGCACAATAGCGGCGATGGGGAGCAAATAGAGGATGTCGGACTTTTCTTGACTGGTGTTCGGCATCAGCACATAGCGCATCAGGAGGGATACGACAGCGGTGAAGGTCAAAACGAGCCACATCGAGGCAGTATCGGCCTTCTCTTTCGCCACATAGATCACGGGGTCAAAAGGTTCGATGCCCATGTCCTTGCCAGTGCGGCGCTTTTTCCGGTCTTGTGAACCGTCAGAGGACCTGCGCTTCTGTTCTGCGCTAGCAGCAGCCATCGCTGTGTTGAGGTCCACCATGGTCCGTGCTGTGGCGTGAAGTGAATGAAGGCTACGGTTGAAGCACCATCTCAAATCGGCCGTATCCTTCAAAGGGGAAAGGCGGCACGGAGGATTCAAGCCGGGGTGGCGCAGTTGGTAGCGCGTCGGACTCATAGGGCAGCCTCAGGGCATTCGTATGACGTGCAAACCCCCTTGTGGTGTCTGAGACATCCGAAGGTCGCGGGTTCAAGCCCCGCTCCCGGCACCATTGATTCACACGAGCGGTGAGCATCGCTCTTCAACGGCAACAACCGTCGATGGATTGGCGAACCCTTGATGTGCCCTCGGCCATTGGAAGAATCATGGTTGATGCTCCACACCCAGGCCAACGTGTGAAGATTGAGGTGGAAAGCCATAATGGGATGACGATTCTTGAGGGGATTGTCCTTCATCCAGCAGCGAAACATCACGTGACATTGAAACTCGTCAATGGATACAATGCAAGCCACCCTCTTGATTCGATTCAATCGATTGATGTCCTTGGCGAACATCAACAAAGCATCCCGACCCCTGCTGAGCCGATCAAGGCATCAACCTCGCTCCCACTCGTGAGAATCTTGCACACTGGAGGCACAATTGCATCCAAAGTCGATTATGCAACGGGTGCCGTTATTGCTCGCTTTGAGCCTGAAGAGTTGCTTGCAAGCCTCCCCGAATTGACCACCATCGCCCAAATCGAAGCTGTCAAACTCGGCAACATGTTCAGCGATGACATCCGCCCACAGCACTGGAACGCTATTGCTCTCGCCTCGAAAAAGGCCTTTGATGATGGATGCCACGGCGTCGTTGTAACGCACGGCACCGACACACTCCACATCACCTCAGCTGCTGTTGCCATGGCGTGGGCGGGACGAGGCGGAACACCGCCCGGACCAATCGCTTTTGTCGGATCTCAACGATCTTCTGACCGTGGTTCATCAGACGCGGCAGAAAACCTCCTTTGCGCTGTCCATTGGGCAGCGAATGGACCAAAACCAACCGGGCGCATGGGCGATGCTTCTGTTGTCATCATGCACGCTGGCCCGGATGATGGCGTTTGCTCAGTCCTCCCGGGAACAGGAGCGAGGAAGATGCACTCTTCGAGGCGCGACGCCTTCCAACCCGTCAACTGTGAGGAACTCGGTCAAGTTCACATCGACAACGGCGCCATGTCTCACACCCTCAATCCAAGGTACAGCGAAGCACTGACTGCAGAACCTCAACGAGCCGTCGCTGAACGGCCCGACATCTATGAGACCGGTGTACGAATTGCTCAATTCACAGCCGGCCCATGGTTGCATTCAGAGCACATCGAAGCCGTGGTACAAACCGGAGTTCAAGCCATTGTCATCCATGGCACTGGTCTGGGCCATCTACCGATTGAAGATCCTGGAAAGGACGCACCAGAGAACACGAAGGTTTGGCGCGCACTCACCCGGTGTGTCAACCGTGAAATTCCGATCGTGGTCACCACACAATGCATCAACGGCCCCGTGGACATGAATGTGTACTCCAAAGGGCGCAAACAAATGGAGATGGGACTCATCGGCCACGGGAGCGTCGCCACCCCTGAAACAATGATTGTCAAAGTGCATTGGGCCCTCTCGAATTCAAAAGCAGTCGCTGAAGTAATCGCTTCAGATTTATGTGGTGAAGGGCAAAACGCCCTCAGGACCTGAGCGTTTTAATCAAAAACCGGCACGGAGTGGAATGGATATGGCAGGCAACTCGAGTGACCGTCTCGAAGACCTCCAATTCAAGCGGGAGCAAGCCCGACTCGGAGGGGGTTTGAAACGTCAAGAAGCCATTCGGTCAAGCGGTCGCGGCACCGCACGAGACAGAATCAACATGCTCATCGATGAAGGTTCGTTCATCGAACTCGATTCATTCGTCACCCACAGAACCACCGACAATGGGATGTTCCTCCATCACACGATTGGCGACGGCGTTGTTGCTGGTCACGGAACCATCAATGGTCGCCGCATCTATTGCTTTGCACAAGACTTCAGCGTCCATGGTGGGAGCATGGGCGAGATGCATGCGAAGAAGATCGCTAAACTCGTCGACATGGCCCAACGGGTCAAAGCCCCGATCATCGGACTTTGGGACGGCGGTGGACAACGAGCTCATGATGGCATTGCCGCCCTCGCTGGCACGGGTGAGTTGCTGGACCAATTGGTCCAATGCAGTGGAAGAGTTCCGATGATCTCCCTTGTGCTTGGCCCAGTTGTTGGCGTTTCAGCCCTCGCAGCAAGCCTCGCTGATTTCACAATTCTTGGAGAAGAACATGGACAGCTCTTCCTTTCCTCTCCGCTGGAAACCCCAGAAGTCATTGAAGGCGAAGTCGATGCAGCTGGACTCGGTGGTGCGAACCTCCACGCCTCCCGTTCAGGAATTGCTTGCATGATTGCGGCAGATGAAGAAGACGCTTGCACCCTCGCAGCAGAAATCTTGTCCTACCTCCCTGACCATAACATGGCAGATCCACCCGTTGAAGAAACAGCAGATCCAAAAGAACGGAAGAATACGATTCTTGAAACCTTGGTCCCAGACAATCCTAACAAACCTTACGACATGGTGAAGGTGGTTGAGGAAATCGTTGATGATGGCATTTTTGTCGAACTCTTCGAGGCCTATGCAGACAACATCATCATCGGATTCGCAAGGTTAGAAGGACGCACGATTGGTGTTGTTGGCAATCAACCAAAGGTGCTCGCTGGGTGTTTGGACATCGATGCGTCGATCAAAGCCGCCCGTTTTATTCGAACCTGTGATTCATTCAACATTCCCCTTGTGACCTTCGAAGACGTTCCTGGTTTCCTCCCTGGCGTGGTTCAAGAATGGGGTGGCATCATTCGCCATGGAGCAAAACTCTTGTTCGCCTATGCCGAAGCCACTGTGCCAAAATTGACGCTCGTGACCAGAAAGGCCTACGGTGGCGCATACCTGGCCATGTCATGCAAGCACCTTCAGAGCGATTACAACGTCGCATGGCCGACTGCAGAACTTGCAGTCATGGGTGCTGATGGCGCAGTCAGCATTATCCACCGACGTGAAATCAACGCAGTCCCTGATGAAGAAAAAGAAGGGGTTCGCCAACAACTTGTGGCTGAGTACAAAGCCAAATTCGGAGATCCATATGTTGCTGCTCGAAATGGCTGGCTTGATGATGTCATCGAACCTGATGAAAGCAGAATTCGTTTGTGTCGAGCGCTCAACATCTTGCGCTCAAAGCGCGAATGGAGCCCTCCTAAGAAGCACGGAAACATTCCATTGTGAGTTCATCGCTTGGAATTTGCCCGGGCGAGCAAGCCACCAGAACTCGATTCCATTGTTTGTTCAGCAGGTTCCTCGTCGGTCAATTGAGCCATCGGGGTCGAATCTTGGCGTCGTATGACGAAAACAGCGAGCAAGATGAGGACTACAACAACCCCACCAATCAGACCGACCGTCGTCAAAGGAAGCGCTCCGTCTGCCAAATCGATGTTGGTTTGGGGTGGAAGATCCGTTACAGCGTTTGATAAATTGACAGTCAAGTATGATGCTGACTCGGTGCCTAAATCCCCGTCCATAACAGCAACACGAATCTGGACGGTCCCATTCGCTTCCGCAGGGTACTCCAAGAAGGTCAAGCATCGGTTGGTCGAGGTCAAACCATCAAAACTGCATGAGTGACTTAGGTTGGGGAGCATGGATCCATTCACGGAAATGTTTGCTTCGGAAGGCACTGAACCATCTGGATCATACACCCACCACATCAGTCCACCAGAGCGATCATCAACAGGCGTCAGTTCCTTGATGGTCACCACAGGAGCATCGGGTTGATTGACCACGGTGATGTTCATGATGGCGCTGTGGGTGTTTTGGCCATCAGAAACATTGAGGTAGACATTGGTGTCAAAACCTGCATAATCCACTTCCCCGCTGACAATGATTTGCGACGCTGCTCGAACCACATTGACGTTTATTGATCCGTCATCGATGGTCCAAAACAAAACGTCTCCATCAAGGTCCCAGGCCATATCTGAAAGATTCAGTGCAACCGAGGCGTCTTCATCAACTTCAACATTCCAAAAAGAAGTGTTGACAATCAGTGGGTCGTTGATGGGCTCAATGTACAGCGGAACATCAAGTTCAACTGCGGGATTCACACCATCCCCGACCAGCAAATGGAGAATCGAAGCCCCGTTCATGTTAGCCAAGGGCGTGATTGTAAGGACGCCTTCGGTAATGGTAAACGCCACTGGCCCGGAGGTCCCTTGAGTTTCACCCAACACGGTGGCTATGAGGACCTCTCCCTCTGGATCGTCCACATAATTCCCTAAGACAATGGTCTTGGAATCACCATCTTCAACGAGGGTTTGACTCGGGACAGTACCGGTCACAACGACTGGGTCATCGACTGGTACAACTCGAATCATGGCTTCAACTTCGCCTTCATCTGTAACGCCATCACCTGTTGCTCTAATTTTCAAGCGGACATCTGCACCATCGACATATTCGCCTGGAGCGGTGTGATAAACGGTGAGCGTAGCCCCTGTAGAGCTGATTGAAGTGCTAAAGTTCCCGATCGCCCCTCCGTTGAGTTCCGCCTCAATGAAGATGACATCTTGACCGTCGGGGTCGGAAGCAAACACTGCTGCTTCGACTTCGACGCTGCTTCGTTGTTCAACATCGATGAATGGAACCGGGGAGGTGAACACGAGCGGTGCATCGGTGCGCGTGAAGGCTTGCTGGAGGGTCATCGGGGCTCCTTCAACACGGATCTGCATTTGCATCACATGTGGACCAGGTGCGACATCGGCCATTGGATAGAGGCATTCAGCTTCTGATGTTACAGTCAGAGAACCAACGGATGAAGGCATACCAATGATGTTGCATTCTATTTCGGTGGTCCACGATGAAGAGATGTTTGCAGGTGGTGTTCCATCACGAAGGGTCCAATTGACCCTCCAATTGACCGTTTCTTGGGTGCTGAACACGGTGGTGTTTGTTGGGGCAAACGTTTGCGACACTTCGGTTAACAATTGACTCCCAGCCAAGTTCTCGTCAATGTAGGCGTTTGGATCGCTCGGTGTGTTGACGCTATCTGGACGGTTGAAAGCGGTCCGGAACGAATCGTGATCGCCGCGCACCGTCACATCAAGGTAGGGTACGATATGATCGAGTGAAAATTGGATTTGCTCGGCTTGCGAGATGCTTGCATCTTGATCCCTAAAACCCTCAGTGAACGAGGTGCTGTCTTGGTATTGGTAATGATTAGCCCCTAAGAGTTGCATTGACTGCCAGCCAAGTTGATCGCTCGCATTGAGGTAGGGTATCGCATCTGTGATCGGTGCAATATCATCCAAAGTGCCCGTGATAAAGAAGGCGGTTGACGGTTTAGCGACATCAGCAGACCAGCCTGGCGGTACAAAGTCGGACCCAGTTTGATCCCCACTCCAAGAGGAGAAGTCAACCCCTAGACCAAACAATGCTCTCGGTGGATGTGCTCCTTCAAGCTGGCTTCGCTCACCCCAATAAGGAAGGACTCCGAAAGCCGCAGCGGCACCATGACCGTGACCTCCAAGGCCCCAGTGCTCGAGATCAATTTGACCAAATGAACCCGTGACTTGATCATTGGACCCGTTCATTTCAAGCATCAAAGCGTAACCAATTTCCAGATTGGTCAACATTTGATCAGCATCGGTTGCAGTGTCGACTCCAACATGCATCACGACGATGTAGCCTCGTTCTGAAAGCCCTGAATCGAAGTTCATGTAGTCGGTTTCCTCCTCGCCATCGTCGCCAAACATTTGAACGAACGTGAACGGCCCATTCCCAGCCATGTTTGCGCCCTCGCCATCTTCCATTGCAGGGTAGATCACACGAAGGGCGATGCAATCCTGACCGTCGTCTTGGACTGTCCCCTCAAGGCATTGAACCGTATCGAGCCAACCAACTGGGAAGTCCACCCCGGTGTGAGGCTCTGTGAAGGAAATATCCTCGTCTGGATGTTCTGCCAAGACGGGTTGGAACGGAATCAACAGAAGGAGGAATGCAATCAAAAGCGTTGTTGAAATTTCACGCTTCATACACTCGCCTCCCCCATGCCTCTGTTCGCGATGATATCAGTTTTTTTCCCTCATGCGTACTGACGAAGGTGCGCTTCAGCGTGAATTAACCGGGTGAGTAAGAGATCGATTGACGGGAGGAAATCTTCCAGATGAGGTGCCCAAAGCGTCACCCAGCAAGCAAGATGCTGAGCTACAAGCAACCAGCGCCCGTCGAGTTCAGTTCCAATCATCGCTGCCAGGATTGAATCAAGATCGCCTTCTGAGGGATGGTAAACGGCGTTCACGACGATGGGTGCCTCGGCAGCGTTCAGTTCGGAATCAAAATTCACACCAAAGACTGCCTCGTTGGCCGGGGCTGTGCAACGCAACAGCAAATCTTCGGGGAGTGTTCGGCGGGATTTCGCAGCATAAACAGCACCGCCTGCATCCAACCATGAGGCGGCAACAGACCGTGCAGCACCTCCACCGCCACAAAGAGATAGAACGGGTGCTTCATCGAAATGAATACCGAAATGCCGGGCCAATGCCACCACGCCAGCCCCATCAAGACCAGCGCACCACCAGCCTTGGCCGTCCCAGCGAAGGGCGTTGACACATTGATTCTCCATCGATGCATCGATGGCCGAAACTGCATTGCTCGAGAGTTGGTGCTTCAGAGGCGAGGTGAGGTTGACCCATATCTCAGTCCCCAAGAATCCAGTTGGGAGGAAGGGTTGAGGCTGTGCATCGGCATCGTTCGCTTCAAAGGTAAAATCTTCATCGTCCACTGGCTCAAAGCGTTCTTCTGCATCCTCAACAGCCATGCCTGCATCAATTGCTTTTTGCATCAAAGTCGTGGTTCGGAATCTCCCAAAAGGTGCTTGAGTATAATCCCAATCTGGTGCCGATGGGACTGCCCCTGCGTAACCCCAAGCCAGTGCACCCTCAATGGTGGTGCTTGGCACTAAATCCAGAGATTTGATGTTGAGGTTCAACTCTTTCTTTCCCAGCAAACTGAGGAGGTGGGCGTGGACCAAACCAAGAAGCAGAGGTGAAAGCGAATGGGACACTGGGTCGCCTGCGATTGCAAACCTCACCTCACCCATGGGCTAAACAGGTGCGGATAGGATTTCAACCCCTCGCTCAAAGGCATAGCAAGACGGGATAGATTTCAAAAGGGAGGAGGGCATAACACAAATCATGGAAGCCCCGACGAAGGACGCCCAAGCAGGTCTCATTTCAGGTTTAACAGGTGTTTTTGGATTGTACCTCACCGCCTCGATGTGGTTTGAATTCCAAGCAGCCTTGACCAACATGGTTGGAGCAAGCATGGCCATTATCATCTCTACGAGCGTATTTTTGATTTACCAATCAAGAAAAAATGTCAAAGAAACGGCCCTGAATGGGTCCTATGAACTTCATGAATCCTTCAATCGCGAAGGTGTGGACCCACTTGCAGCCCAACGTGGCCGACATCCAGTGGTTTTCATGGCCATCATCTACCTCTTTATCGTGGTGCTGAGCGAAATGACGTGGTCCGATCTCCTTTCCTGAACATAAGGAGGCACGGACATGGCAGGATTGATGGACCTTTTCGTCATGAAAGAGCGAGTCAATGAAGGAACCAACCCGATTTTTATTATCCTTGAAAAGGCATCAATGCTCCTTGCCTTGTTGATCGTTTTTGCTTTAGCCATCTCCATGAATTTGCCAGACTGGGGCGTCGGCGTGATGGTCGGATTCTCATTGGGTCCAATCGTCTATGGGCACTATTATTTCCTCTATATCCGCCCACTTCAGACTAAGAATGCGGGCGAAGATTGAAGATGCCCCCCTCGTGTAGGCTATCAGTGATAAGATGGCATTGATAGGCGACACCCTCGATTTTCTTGGTTTAGGCGAAATTTCTGGTGTCGATTACCTCTTCGCTGCAATGGCGATCGTCGGAACCTTCCTGTTCATGATTTACTTCTTACTTATCTTGCTTGGAGGGGCTGCCGACGGTGCTATGGAGATCGCCGGATTTGATGCTGACTTCGACCTAGGTGCTGAGGGTATTTTCCACATGTTGACCCTTCAGGGCATCCTGAGTTTCATCATGATGTTTGGCATATTTGGCCTCGCAGTCTCCCAAGGCGGCGGCCTTCCAGTCGTCGCAATCCTTGCCGGAACTGCCGCAGGTGTTTCTTCGATGTGGCTAATTGGCAAGGTGTTTCAGATGATGAAAAGCCTCGAAGTGGACGCAACCGTTCAACATTCGCAGGCAATCGGCGCCCAGGGTCAGGTCTACATGACCATCCTGCCAGGCGACACAGGACAAGTCCAAGTCGAGTTTCAAGGCGCATTGCGTACCTGCTCAGCTGTTCTTGAAAACGTGAACGAAACCCTCAAGACTGGGAAATTCGTTGAAGTCACCCGCACCATTGGCGAAACCCTCATCGTACGGGAATTGAGCCTCAAGGAAGGTTCAACCGAGTAGAAGTCACCTGACGCACTCACAAGCGAAAAGTGGGTCATTGGGGTGAAATCTCAACGGGTCAACCCTCATAAGGGGAGCCGTTAGTCAACGAACATGGCAGGCGAACTTTTACTCATCGGACTCTTTCTTTTCGTATTTGCACTCGTAGTAACGTTGTATGTAGCAACAAGCCGCTACAAGTTAGCACCATCCGACCAAATCTTGGTTGTCTATGGTAACGTGAAGAACAAACAATCAGCAGAATGTATCCACGGTGGTGGAAAGATTGTGTGGCCTTTGATTCAACATTACGCCTACCTCTCACTCCGCCCAATGACCATCAGCATCTCCCTGAAGCATGCATTGTCAAAGCAAAACATCCGCATCAACGTTCCTTCTTCGTTCACCATCGGTATCTCAACAGAACCATCGATCATGAACAACGCAGCAACTCGTTTGCTCGGATTGCCACCAACTGACATCGAAAAGCTTGCAGAAGACATCATCTTTGGTCAACTTCGTTTGACCGTTGCTTCGCTCACCATCGAGCAGATCAACCAAGACCGTGATTCCTTCCTTCGCATCGTGTTCACCAACGTCGACACTGAACTGCACAAGGTCGGATTGTACCTGATTAACGTCAACGTTGTTGACATCACAGACGAGCGTGAATACATCGAGTCGATCGGTACCAAAGCTGCCGAAACCGCAGTCAACGAAGCAATGGTCGAGACCGCACGTGCCCGTTCCACTGGTGAATTGGGTCGTGCAGAAGCAGACCGCCAACGTGAAGTCGGTGTGGCTCAAAACGCTGCTGAATCTGAGAAAGGTCAGAAAGAAGCAGAAGTCAACCGTCGTATTTTCGTGATGCAACAAGAAGCAATGGGTAAGCAGGGTGAGAACGTTGCTGCTGCTGAAATCGCTGACTTTGAAGCAGACTTGTTAGTCAAGCAGGCTGACGCTCGTAAGCGGGCCGAAGTCGCTCAACGTGTTGCACAAAAGGAAATTGAAAGCGCTCAATACGAACTTGAAGGCGAGCGATTGCGTGCTCTCGAAGTCGTACGTGAAGAAGTCTCAAAGAAAACCGTCGAGATTGCTGCAGAAGCCGAAGCAGAACGCCAACGCCGTATTGCTCGAGGACAAGCAGATGCTACCCTTGCTCGCTACAAAGCAGAAGCAGAAGGTACACAGGCAGTTCTCGAAGCAAAAGCAACTGGATACGCTCAATTGGTCAAAAGCGCAGGTGGCGATGCAAAAGCCGCTGCTACACTCCTCATGGTCGAGAAGATCGAAGAATTGGTTGCTCGACAGACTGAAGCAATTTCCAACCTCAAGATCGACAAGATCACCGTCTGGGATTCCGGCAACGGTGGCAACAATGGAGAAGGTGGATCAACCTCCAACTTCATCTCATCACTGATGCAAAGCCTACCGCCCGTCCATGATGTGGCAAAGATGGCAGGAATCGAGTTGCCAGCGTACCTTGGCGAACTCAAAGAAGATTGAGTTGACTCCGGCAGACCTGAATGGGTCATTAAACCGCAGTCACTGAGTTCTTTAGAGCCGAGGGATTGAAAGCCAAAACGACACGGACCAAGGTCCATGGCAAGTGATTTAGAAATTGCACGAGCGGCAACCCTGGAGCCAATTGAAACCATTGCGTGGAAATTAGGCATCTCCAGCCATGAGTTGTTACCAATGGGTCGAGGCATGGCCAAAATCACATGGGAAGCCCTCAGTGAGCGCTTTGCACGTCCGCAAGGAAGCCTCGTATTGGTGACATCTGTCAACCCCACGCCGTTTGGTGAAGGGAAAACCGTGACCACAATTGGATTGACTCAAGCCTTGTGTGCCATCGGCCAATCAGCAACCTGTGTCATTCGGGAACCATCGATGGGACCTGTGTTCGGAATCAAGGGAGGAGCAGCTGGCGGTGGCCAGTCGCAAGTGCTCCCGATGGAAGACATCAACCTGCACTTCACCGGTGATTTGCATGCTGTGACGTCTGCACATAACCTTCTCTCTGCCCTTGTCGATAACCACATAAAGCACGGAAATGCCACAAAACTAGATCCAACCAGAATCTTCTGGCCCCGAGTCATCGACATGAATGATCGAGCCTTGAGAAACATCACTGTCGGCCTCGGAGGACCCGCGAATGGCAACCCACGCCAAGACCGCTTCGACATTACCGCAGCCAGCGAAGTGATGGCCATCCTCGTTTTGGCGAAAGATTACGCCGATTTACGAACTCGACTCGGTGAAATTGTCGTTGGTCAATCAATGGAAGGTCGCCCGGTCAAGGCCGACGAAATCGAAGCTGCTGGTGCAATGGCTCTGCTGCTCAGGAATGCCTTCTTACCGAACTTGGTGCAAACTCTTGAAGGCAATCCTGCCTTCATTCACGGGGGTCCATTTGCCAATATTGCTCATGGAAACTCAAGCATCATCGCCGACCGCTTAGCCCTTGGTGCCGCAGATATTGTGGTGACAGAAGCTGGCTTCGGATCTGACATGGGCGCTGAGAAGTTCATGCACATCAAAGCGGCAACATCAGGAAAAGCCCCCGATTGCGTCGTTATGAACGTCACAGTTCGTTCAATGAAACTTCATGGTGGAGCATT
>MDTF01002250.1_pt1 | contig 16018 bp, 10 predicted proteins | sample 811191 | NCBI WGS metagenome assembly MDTF01 (sample SAMN05326649, study PRJNA326480) | marine metagenome | isolation source: seawater | place: Southern Ocean | collected 2011 | reverse complement strand
GAGAAGATCTTACAGGGTGTCGCTACTAAAGATATGCTTGAGACTGTAGCTAACGCATGGCGTGACCACAATCCACGTGATTGGAAACCTAAGCTTGAGACCTGCTTTAACTTACTGTACATGCGCAGGAATTGGGATGGGTTTCGTAGGTTAACTATTGAAGAGGTCTTTGCAGATGAGTAGAGCTAGTTGGAAGAAAGTAGGTGATTCGATAGAGATGCACAAGATAAAGATAATCACAGTGCATGAAAAGTCTTGGTTACACTACTACAAGTATGGTGTTGACTCTTGGTACGAGGATTGTGAAGGAGACACTATGCCAGCTGAGTGGGGTTTCTGCCTACATATGCAACCTATATCTGAAGACATGTGTGACCTACTGAAAGCATCTGGTATGCGTGAGGATGATAGTTACAAAGGTGATTTAGATGAGTTTATTAAACTGGTAGAAAGGGATACTAAGTCATGAGCCTTGGACACTGGTCTTATAATGGAGAATCCTTTGAGGTTGACGATTACTTTGGTTTCATATATCTTATAACTGTATCTGTACCTGACGGTAACCCTATAAGATACGTAGGTAAGAAACAGTTCCATTCATATAAGAAAACCAAGAGAGACAAAGAGTCTAACTGGAAGTCGTACACAAGCTCCTCCAAACATATCAATGAACTAAAAGTAAATGGTTCTGAATTGTCTTACGAGATCATTCAATTGTTTGAAACAAGAGGTGGCTTGTCAGCAGCAGAGTGTAAAGTCCAATGGTACTTAGATGTTCTCACAGAGAAATGCCTGTTAGGTGTACCTCTGTATTTAAACAGACAGATAGGTGCAATTAAATTTATTCCAAAAGAAGCAATATCAGATGAAACAAAAACAAGACTTGACGAAATCTACAGAAGCGGAAGACTACTTATTGAAACCAAAGGAGAAGAAACAACAGAGACTTGATGCTAAGTCTAAAGCAAGTACCAGACGTACTGATACTAAATCCTTAAAAGAAAGTAGGTGGAACTGATGAGTGACTCATTCACTAAACATTACCCATGTAACCATTGCGGATCATCAGATGCAGTAGCACTGTGGTCTAATGGTAGAGGCAAGTGCTTTGCATGTAACAAGCCAGCATTCTTAGATCAATATGATGACACAGCAGTGTCAAAGTTTAACCCAACTAAACAACGAGAGTACGATATGAGTGGCGATTCACTTCAAGATATACAAAACTATGACAGCTCAGGTGTGCGTGATCGTAAGTTAACTAAGACAGCATGTGAGTTGTATGATATGAAAGTGGAACGTGGGGGTTCTTCAGAAGTAACAGCTCACTTCTACCCATACACTGTTAAAGGTAACATAGTTGGCTACAAAAAGCGCATGTTCCCTAAAGACTTCAGAGCTATAGGAGACCTAAAGAACCCTAAGCTTGAGCTGTTTGGTCAGTCTAAGTTCATGCAAGGTGGGTTGAAAATAGTTATCACAGAAGGAGAGCTGGACGCTATTGCTGTGCAACAAGCAATGTTAGATAAGTACAACAAGCCATACCCTGTGGTATCCCTACCGTCTTCTTCTAACATGAAGATACTTGTTGAAAACCGCAACTACCTTAGGAGCTTCAAAGAAGTTATCTTAATGTTCGATCAAGATGAAGCAGGTGAAAAGGCTGTAACGGCTGCTGCTAAGATCATTGGTTGGGATGTTGTTAAGGTAGCAAAGCTTACAGAGAATGACCCCTGTGATGCTTATCTTAAGAACCCACAAGATATCTCAACTGCTATATGGAATGCACAGAAATATGCACCAGCATCAGTTGTACGTGGTGAGGCTATCTGGGAGGCCTATCAGGAACGTAAGCTAACTAAGTCAGTTAAGTACCCTAAGTGTCTAGAGGGACTCAATGACAAGCTAGATGGTATGCGTAAGGGTGAGATAGTATTGTTCACCTCAGGCACTGGTTCAGGTAAGTCAACCATGATCAAAGAGATTGTGCTAGAGCTTCAAGGTTCCACTGAGGATTCAATAGGTATGGTGTCCCTAGAAGAGTCAATAGGGGACTCAGCAGAGAAGTTCATTACAATGTTTACACCTAAGAATCCAACAATGGAAGAAGAGCGAAACGCCTTTGACCAAGTGTTTGGAAATGAAAGGTTAATCTTGTTAGACCACAACGGAGCAGTGTCAGACAACTCCTTGATAGATCAGATTGAAAACCTTTGCCTATTGGGTTGTCAGTATATTATACTAGACCACATAACTATAGCAGTCAGTGAAGGAGCTGACGGTAAGACAGGTAACGAAGCCATAGATGCAATCATGTCTGACTTACTTAAGATAGTTAAGAAGCACAATGTGTGGCTTGGTTTGATAAGTCACCTAAGAAAAGCACAAGGAGGTAGGTCCTTTGAGGAAGGTCACTTAAGTTCTATAGATGACATCAAGGGTTCAGGTTCTATAAAGCAAATCAGCTTTGACATCATAACATTTTCAAGAAACCTAGTAGCGGAAAGCGAAGATGAAAGAAACACAATACACCTACGAGTACTCAAGTCCCGGTTTACAGGACGAACAGGAGACTGTGGTAGTGCATTCTACAACACACAAACTAACCGATTGCGAGGACAAGAGGACTTCCTTAGCTACACTGGATAACTCTGAAGGTTTAGAGTTAATAACTGAGTACATAAAAGAAAGATGTGAGGGTAGTACCTTCCGTGGGAGGCCCCCAGAAGGGGCCAGACTTATCTCTTCAATGATACCCTACGGATATACTTACGAGAAGCTAACTGTAAGGGCCGTAGCAGGGGCTGTCGCGGCTTATCAGAAGTCCAGAAGGTCATCGGCTAACCCCTTCAAACTAACTGTCACATCGACAGCTGTGGGCTTACAGGTGCTGTCTGCAATGGGTGTACTTAACACTAACTATAAAGAGATAATTGCAGTGGGTGATCTCTATATGGAGTCGTTGCTTCAACTGGGTTATATCAATATAAAAAGAGAGTACAAAGGATTCAGAGCGCCTTACATTATAGAGTTGTTACCCAAGTGGGTAGAGCTTGGTGAGATACCGCCTGAGTATATCAAGCACACTCTCATTGGTACTTCTTTTGTAGCCCCCAAAGATATAACATCACTACGTAATGAGTTCACTAAACGACCATACATAAAACGTATGAGCAGTGAAGAAGACTTTAGTAATGTTTTAGATGCACCCTTTGTATCAGCTCTTAACAAACTACAACAGACCTCTTGGAGGTTAAACATAAGAGTTGCTAAAGCACTGGAGTCTAACCTTGAGATGTTCATTGACCTTGGGGACACCACAACTAAAGCTAAATCAAAAGCAATAGAAATGAAATTTGTCATAGCCAAGATGAACGCTATTGGTAGTCGTGACTTCTTTCAAATGGTCGAGTGTGACTACAGGGGTCGTGTGTACTACACCGAACCTTTCTTAAACTTCCAAGGATCTGATGTATCTAAGGGACTATTTGAATTTGCTTCCTCAAAAGAAATGGACACCGAGGGTTACAAGTGGCTGTGCATACATACAGCATGTTCCTACAATCAATCATATGAAATAGAGGAACTACCAGAATGGGCAACAGCGGACTACAAAACCTATCTTCAAGACGAAGGATTATCCACAATCTCAGTAGACAAGATGACACTAAGGGACAGGGAGTTGTGGACCCTAAACAACCTAGCTTGGATAAACCAGTTGTCGGATGGACAAAGCTTCAGGCTAGAAGCAGAAAAACCAGTTAGCTTTCTTGCATGTTGCTTAGACGTGTCAGGTTACTGCACCTCAAAGAAATCTGGTGAGGTCTATTACAGCAACCTACCTATACCTATTGACGGTAGTAACAATGGATGGCAACATCTGGCAGCTATTAGTAAAGACAAACAAGCAGGTGAATTAGTATCTATAATGCCCAATGATATACAGAAAGATTTCTATGTAAAAGTGGCTAAGAGATTAATAGAAAGAATGCCTGAGTGGTTTGAAGCCCGGAGTATCCCCATGAAAGCTATAAGGAAAGGCATAGCAAAACGCGGGTCAATGACTAGAGCTTACTCTGCTGGACAGAAGAAGATAGCTGCTAACATGTACTACGATTGTAAAGTAGAGGGTTACGATATTAAATACAACATCACAGAAGATGACTGTGTGATCTTATCCAAGCAACTAATACTGGCAATAAATGATACGTGTGTGGGTCCATTAAAGACTATGAAGTTTATACAGAAGTTAACTGACCACATACTATCTCAAGGAAATACATGCACACAGTGGACAACACCCTCTGGTTTCCCAGTTCTTTACGAAGTGTGGAGGCAGAAGAACATAACAATACGTGGTCGTATAAGGGGTGTGGGTCAGGTAGGGCATAGTATAAAGATACCAGTGATAACCTCTAACGGAGATTTACTTCCCTGTAGGAGATCATTTGCATCAGGATGCTCACCTAACTTCATACACTCTATGGATGCTGCACATATGGCAAAAGTAATTGAAAGCTTCTCAGGAGACTTCGGTGCTATACATGATTCATTCTCAACCCATGCATGTGATGTAGAAAAACTAATAGTACAAACTAAATGGCAGTTTGCTATGCTATACAATAAGGATAACTTCTTCACAATCATAGAAGATATGATACTAGAAAGCCGTGAAGGTTATAAACTAAAACAACCAGACTTGGGTGACTTAGATATATCTGAGATTATCTTCTCTGACTATTTCTTTTGTTAAGGATAATTATATGAGCAACGTAACACAATTCCCAGAAAAACATGAAGCTGAAAACAGAATGCTTCAGGACTTAAATGATATGATACAATCTTACAACGGACGAATAACTAATGTAGCTATGCTGGGTGTTCTACAGGCGTCTGCTAACTTTGTATTCTTGTCTATAGCTGAAGATGCTATGTTACCTGAAGATGGATTGGGGGATTAATGTATATGATATTTGAAGAGCTTGAAAACAATGTAGTTGATTGGGGTGTTAGGAAGGGAATCATTAGTCCTCTTGATCTGCAATCAGAAGTTGAAGTAAGAAAGAAAAAACAACTACTTAAGTTTGAAGAAGAAGCCAGAGAAATGATTGAAGCTGTCTATGAAATGGACGTAGATAGGGTGAGAGATGAGTTGGGTGATGTACTTGTTACCCTAACCATACAAGCACACTTATGGGGTTTGTCTTTAACTGAATGTTTAGACGAAGCCTACAACAAGATTAACGTCCGTACTGGACACATGATAGATGGAGTATTTGTAAAAGATGAATGAAGAAAAAGTATCACATAATATTGTTCCGGGTATAGATGACATGGAGTACGTTGAGATGTTCAACTTAGATCCCTCACTAGCCTACACACCTAAGATCAACGATGCAATCCTTAATAAGGTGTACGATGATAACTTGGCCCACTTTATATCGGAAGGTATGGATGAGTCAGAAGCAAAATCAAAAGCAAAGAATCAGCTAATGTCTGGAAAAAAGACTGTAGCTAATGCAAAAAATAACCCTCAAGTTCCGTAAGGAACCCAAGGGTCTTAGTAGTGCCTCTCTTATCCTTGCGGATTTGAGGGGCTTATTTTTGCAATACGACCCCCAGTAGGGGCAACGCTAGGTGAATAATAATCAAAAGACTTAAGAAAGTCTGCATGATACTGGTTAATCTTAGAGTTATTAATAGCCTCGGCCAGACCATGTCTCCTTGACTTAGCATCCGCAGCTACCTTCTTAAAGTTCTTAAGCTTAAACTCCATAGCAGGTGTCAGCAAATTAAACAAACGAAGAGCATGGTTGTTAGTGTAATACATCCTGTAATTATCACCACCAATTCGTTTAGGTCCAAACCTAATCTTATGGTAATCGTGCATAAACTTAGCATGATCATGACCTAGAGTCGCTTTAAATTCTTTTTCAAAGTTACCGTCTGTTGTCATACGCTTAATATAGTCATCAAGAAATTCAATTTGAGCCTGATCTTTTGCCAGTTGATTACCGAGTTCATTCTCAGAGTTCTTAACTAGTTTAGCATGGCCTCTCTTATGGGCCTCAAGAGTACCCTCCTGAACCTTAGCTAATAGATCGTAATTAATAATACTCTCTTGCCAAACCTTATTGACACCTTGAAGCATAGGAATAAGAGAACCTAAGTCACCCTTAATAGCATCATATATTGTAGTAACATAAGGAACTTGTTGACCTGTCATTCTCTGAATAGCTTCGTACATGTTTCCAGAAAGTAAGTTAACAACAGCAGCACCGTCAGTAGCCATAGTAACCTGCGCCAAAGCAGCACTAGTAATTGTAGAACCAGTGTTATCTTTTGGAGATATACCTGACATTTCTCTTGATGTGGGTTGAAATTGAGTCGATGCTAGAACCTTATCATCAATATCTCTAATAGAAGAACGAACAGCTTTAGCATCATCGTCTGTCTTCCACATAGTGTCATTAAGAGATGTCCAAGATCCAGTAGGTCTTTGGTACCTGATCTCTTCATTAGCCACCATAGCAACACCAGTTAAGTCCTTAAGAGACTCACTAAAGTTAATTACCTGAGGGTCTAGTGTGGTATACAAACCATCAGCAACAACCTTATGAAGCATCCTTGCAACGTCATTAATGCTATAAGGGGAATTTTCAATCATCTTAGTTAATATACTGCTGGTAGTAATCGCCTTAAGCATAGTGCCACCCATACTCTCAATAGCTTGTCCATAAGTAAATGTCATTATAGGTGGCTTCAAGAACTCTGCTGAGTTTTGTATAGCCGCATCTAAAAACATTTTCATGTCAGAGTAAGCAACAGAACCATGATCCAATAAGAACGACTCAGACTCTAGAACATCAGTTAACCTACTCTGCATGTTATCTGCAAACACATCACGAAGTGTTCCAAGAACATCTTTGTACTCTGCAATAACCTTAGAGGGGTCTTCACTCATTACTCCAATCCTGTACATAATATCCTTAATGCCAAGTTGTAAGCCCACAGCTGCTACTCCGTTTTGAATACCGTCAACTTCAACAGTAGCCATAGTAGACATAAAAGGTTTACCACTAGACAAGGAGTCCATGTAGTTACCTAACTCAACAGCCTCTTCAACTAAATGTAAGAACTCATCAGGATGCTTAAAAGCTGAGGTAAGATAAGCTCTAACATCTGTATCTAGATTAGCCATATTTACCGTGTTAAACACATTGTCCACACCATGAACAACATTCTCAGGAGTAGTACCCATTGCTTTTAAAGCGTCAACAGTTGGATTAACATTATACTGTGCAAGTATAGCTTTAAGCTTACGACCTACAGCTGCAATGGCCAGAACCTTAGGGTGGTCTTGGTGTTTTTTATTTGTTATACGAGTCCTCATATTATTGTACGCTGTATCAGGTGTAACCCAACCATCTGCAAACAAGTGTGAACCCATAGTTAATAGCATTGCTTGTTCTGCATAGCTTTTACTTCCCGGTTTAATGGTGTACTTTGTTGCACTTCCATACATCTGTCTTGCAAACTTATGCGTTTGTGGATTCATAACTGTAGGCTTATACCCTATACGTCCACTACCTGATTGAACGTAGTTTGGAAACCTGATAGCAGTCTCATGGAACTCAGCAATATCCTGAACCATAGCCAACTGCTGTGTCATTCTACGCATGTACATATTCTCACGCCAAGATCTTTCTCCATTTACAGGTGGGGCGTCTGCTTTCTCTGCAAAATGCAGCAAAGCTTTCATCTTTCTTTCAAGAGTGAATATCTTAGGGCTTTTTGGTTTATTCATCTTCAGGTCAGTAAGCTCAAAATCTATAGCTTCAACTTTTAATAAAGCATTAGCACCAGCATTGTTAATACTATCAGCAGCGTCTTGACCCAAACTAAGAATATCTAAAGCACCCATATCTGCTGCAATAGGTTCACCTTGTGTACCATCTTCTTGTTTACTAAAATTTAAGACAACCTTGTTATCAACCATCTGATAGCTCTTAGCCTTACCTAAAGCTATTACACTAAACAACATGCCTGTCTTCATACGAACTTCAGTACCCATGTGCTGTACTGCAGCTAATCTAGACTGAGCTATTTGCTCGTTAACAAACCCATCCTCAGGCTTCCTAGGTCCTCTGTAATGCTTACCTGTAAGGTTAGCGAAAGGTACGTTGTCAGAGTTAGAGTTATCTCCAGAAGTAACCTGAGGCCTAACCATAGGACCCTGACGCATCATAAAGTAACGCTTCTGTTCCATCATCTTTTGACCATTGGAAGTTAAAACGTAGTCAGTTCTTTTGTTACCAGCCTTGTTTACTGTAGATTTCTTTTCAAACAGATGAGGAAATGCCATTGCATAAGTCTGCTTAGCCCAAAGACCAAGCTGTTCTTGTGCTTCTTTTGTAATCTTATTATCAGGATCTAAGTGAGCATCTATCTTTCCATCTGCACCTATTGCATCTCGCTGAACAATCTTAGCCCACTCTTCTGATATCATTTTTCCAAGAGCCGACTCACCCTCCATAGAAGGTAGATCTGCTTGGGAAACACCAAGGATGTCAGCAGCCTCAGCACTTGAGAACTCTTTTAAAAGAGCAGCTGGCATCAAAGCTTCTGCTTGAAAGATATCTCCTAACTTACTCTCAACAGCACCGAGGGCCAAGACTTTAAGCATAGGCTTAACAACAAGACCCCTAGAATCCCCAGAGGTTTCAACAGCATTCATAAAAGAAAACAACTGAGGGTTGCTTAACCTTATTGTCTTAGCTGGATCAACAAAGTTATCCCTCTGTGGGTTTTCACTGGGTTGTTGAAAGCCACCGCTCATTACACGAAGCTCTTCCATTCGTGATTCTTGGTTGTAAGACATTCCAACATCGTCAGTAGATAAGTTTTCTAGATTAACCATACCTTCTGTAAAGTGCTCCGCGTGTTCTTCACCAACAACATCAGATACTTCATCTCTGTTTATATCAACACTCTGATACATAGCGTAAGATCTTTCCATCTCTTGCTGATCTAATACAGCTTGAGCCTCTTCTTCCTCAGTCTTATCTGGTTGCATTTCAAAGCTACCACCATCTTCATCCTGACCCATAACTGGACCAACAGGTTCAGGTGTTGATGTTACAGGTACAGGGACTAAGGTCGTGTCTATAGCTAATCTGTCACTAGCAGAAATAACAGGATTGTCAGCTAACACCTGATCTTGAGGGTTTGCATTAGAGATTAACTCTTTTAAAGCATCGTTACTTATGTCTCCACTTTCTCCATTATAATTAACTCCAGGACCATAAAATTTACCCATTAAAAACTCCTTCTATTCCCACTTGTAATTTTGTAATCTATACTTAAATGGGCCAATGATAGGTAGGCTTGCATAGAAGTTACGCTCAAATTTAGCACCGTCACTTTCGACTGCACCTGAAATCATATTGTACATCTTAGATACTGTGCTTGAAGCTGCTGCTTCTCCTGCTACATTTTCCCATACAAAGTCTCCAGCTCCATATGTATCAGATCCGTAAAGAGGAAATAAGAAATTACTTCCAATAACCCTCTCTGTAGTTCCAAGTAAACCAGAAGAGTATATAGCTCGTTGTATCTTCTGAGCGTCAGTTAAGTAAGGGTTACCATCTTCCCCATACTTGAGTTCATCCTTAAGTCCTTGAGATACAAATGCAAGAAGCAACATGTTACTCATTGCAGCTACAGTTCCGTACTGCAAACCCTTAGAGCTATTGCCCTTCAACTGGTCCCACAATCTCGGTAACTGGTTTGCTGTAAACGTAGAAGTAAAACCATTAAACTGCGTAAGCAGAACAAAGTGAGGATCACTATAATATAGTGGTCGGTTCATTGCATTAGGTAATGGTATTGCTTGGTTAACAAAGTTAGTAGCTCCGTTTAAAAACTCTCTCTTGTACAACTCTTGATCTGTACTTGATAAAGATTCACCATCCTTAAGGTTCTTAAGTTTGTTGCCAAGGTCTAACATAAGACCTACTGGTATTCCTAACTCACGCATCATCATCTTAGCCTCTGAAGATCCAACAGTAGCTGTTGTACCCTCATGCTTCTGGATAAGATCTAACTTGCTAATTAAGAAGTCATTAAAGAATGACAGTCGCATCATACGATGCATGTCTTGTTGGTCAACTAAGAAGTTAGCCTTAAAGAATGCATCTGCTATACCACGTGTAAATTCATTTGTATCTTGAACACCCGTAGTAGTAGCCGCACCTGTCTCTTGAGCTTTAAATCCAGTTTCTTTTAGCATCTGTTTAAGATTAGTATACAAAACAAATCGTGGGTCTGTGTCGTTGTTAGTACGTAACTCTGAAAGCTTCTTGTCTAAGTAAGTATCCATGTTTTCACGGGGCTTAGAAGTCCTTGTGATTACCTGTAAGTTCCTTATGTAAGAACCAAGGGCACTACCAAAGAGATACCCAGAAGACGCTGCGTTCTTAACAATAATTTCCCTAGGAACTCCTTCAACTATCATAGCCATTTCAGGCATTGAGCTAGCAGCAGCCATAGACAAAGACTGCAGTGTGGTTATCATAGTTAAATACTTTTGGAACTGTTTGATAAACTGATTCTGTATAGGCTTGTAGTTACCAGACTCAGCATTAAGAATATTTCTTATATCATACTTCAATTCATTAAGTAACTTCAAAGCAGAATCAGGATCCATAGTTTCCAGAAGCTCTGCATGTACTTCTTGGAACATGCGGTTAACATTAACGTTATCCTTACCCAAGAACTCCCTGTGAGCCTGAAACCTAGCAGCTTCTCTTGATGCATCTTCCATATTCTTAAAGATATTATTCTCTAAGAAATCATTAAATGCAGCACGATCTGAGATGTGTAGCTTACGAGACTTCTGGAAGGAGGGGTTTACACCACCCTTTGTAATATCAAAAGCTTCTGAAAGGGTACTAATAGATTCATTGTTAATTATGTTATCTGTTAGTTCATCTGCAACAGACTTAGGCATACCATACTCTTTACTTAAAAGAGCAGAAAACTTATCCCTGTTCTTTGCAATATGCTCACGCCTAAAACTCTTATGCCTATACGCCCAATGATCTAACTTGTTAACAGTTGATTCACCAGTAATCTTTCTTGTGGTGTTTGTTGTTTGAAGTATAGAGTCAGCTAAGGATTGAAGCTCAGTGTCAAGGGCAAGTAAAGCATCTTTGTTTGCAATAACATCTGCATCAGCCTTGCTCCAATCTAATGCTTTTGTTGTTTTATAAGTGAAGCCAGACCCCACACCATCCATAACAATAGAAGGTCTAAGAACTTGTTCCATAAACCTATTAGCAAGATCACTTACAAATTCAGATCTACCTACAGAACTCATAGTCCTCGGTGCATTGAAAGATGCTTCAATAGCCTCTTGATCACGAAGCTTACCTTTAAGTTCAGCAACTTTTAATCGCTGAGTAGTCTCCATGTTTCGACCGGGAAATAAGCGATTCCTTGTAGACCCTATCATGTCTGTCATTTTAATAAAGGTTGGAGATAAAGCCTTAGCCTTACGAGCAGTGTGGTCAATAGCACCCCTCACTGCAACCTTAGGGTTCTTAACGAAAGCCCAAATGTGTTCTATGGTTGTTCCCGGAGTTGTGTGCTGCTCTGCACCAACACTTATATGTTCTGGAGATTCAACCTCAATACCCCTCTTTTTACCTGCTCTTTCTAAAAGATCTGCATTCTGGTTGTCTAACTTAATATCATCTATAGTAGGGAGTACCCCATTGTTTTCTGCAACAACACGGTCTTCAATTTCCTTATTGATACCATCAAAACGACCATCATCATTTAAAGCAAAATCAACAGCAGCTTTCCACCCTCCAACTTCCATACCAAAGCTAGGAGCTGCAAATCCACCACCCATTAGACCACCAGCTACAATAGCATTGGTCATTGCATGTTGAACTTCATCGTAATCCCACTCTTTCTCAGAGCCTATTACAGCAGCAGTGTACTGAGTTAGTTCCTGCATTGCTTCCGTAACACCTTCAGAAGCAGAAGATTTACCCAACCTGCGAACACCTTCTTTAAAAAGCTGACTCTTTTGTAACTGACCAGCCCCAAAAGCTTTTGCATCATCAACAAAACCTAAGAGTTGTTTCTTAGATTGAGTAAGATAAAACTGAGAAGCAGCCTTAAGTGCTTCATCCCTTGGTAGAGAAGCAAACATTTTATGCTTTGCAATACTCTCTATAGCTTCTGTACGTCCTGCCGAAGTCATCATCATCTTAGGGGTGATAAGGCCTTTGATACCAAGCCTATCAAGAACTGTCATACCAACGCCAGCAGCTATAGCAATGCCAAAGTTCTTATCTTCGACACTACCTTCCATCTCATTAAGTACCATACCTGAATACATAGCCACTGGAACAGACATAGAGGCTCCGTATGTGATAGGAGCAGCTGCCATACCAGCTATAGTAGCTCCCATGAATGGAAGAGAAGTACCAAGCATACCCATAAGTCCTGTGGTAACTTCGTCATAGTCTGTCCAATCAATGGCAGTAACGTCCATCTTAACAGTAGGTTGATCGGATATATAGCTTTGATTGTTAGCTGCATCAGCTGCAAAACTAGCCTCTGTTTCAGTAGCTCCAACCCTATTAGCAGCTACTTCACCAAAAGTATTTAAAGATTTGTATAGAGTAGCAAAACCAACGTCCCACTGAGTGCTAAATGGAGTGCGTGATTTACCTTCGTAGTCAGCATCAACATGCTTGTTCTTCATACCCATAAAGAAATCAGGGTTTTCATTATACTCTTTAGCATTAAAAGCTATCATCTTAGAGATAGGAAGTCCGTTGTAGTGCTCATCTTGAACAGCAGCAATAGCGTCCCTTGCTTTTTCAAAGTCATTCTTAGGTGCTCCCCTAGTCCTAACAGATTCTGCAGCAGCACCAAATAAGGATGTACTTGTGTCCTGCTCAGAAGAGAAATGCCAAGGAGATGCCATACCAGATCTAAGTAGAGTATCAACAAAAGAGTTACCATCATCGTCTAGTAAGTCTCCCATAGACCTATCATAATGACCCTGTTCACCTGTCTTAACTACATTGGTAAAACCATGCTTGTTTGCAAGAGACCAGATGTGAGAGGTGGCAGCATCACCACCAACCTCACCTTCCTTAAACTTATACCCAAGCTCCTCTATGTGCTTAGAGGTTTCTAAAGTATCAATACCTCGCAACCTGACTGACTCTCCCGTAACAGAGTCCTTAACAGTATCACCATCTAAGAAAGACCAAGAAGTGTTTCCGATATATAGTGGGGTTTTTATTTCGGTTTCCTCCGATGTTCCCATAAAGAACTTAGCTAACTCTGACTCAGCATTGGTAGCAGACATATTGTTACTCCTGTTTATTTATACATAGTCTTCAGAATTTCTGTTATCTCAGGGCTATTAAACCCCCTGTACTTAGCGTCAACTGATATATCTTTATCCAAAGACTCAGTACACCATTGTACAAAAGCATTAGTACCATCTACTGAACCCCTCTCTTCCCAGTGTGAGGCTGCAGTAGGATCTGACATAACATTTTTCATAAATATTCCTGATAGTTTTTCAAGAGTTTTAGCTGGTGTAATCCTCTTACGAAGTTTTTGTAGTTTCTCAAAGTCTTCTTCACCCAAATCTTCAGAAAGAGCTGACATACTTGCACTAGTAATTTTATTTACATCGTTCATAAGTGCTGACTTATTTACAAGATCTATCTCATAGTCTTCAGTAACAGCTTGAGGTTTTCCATTCTTCCAAGAGCTAGGTTTGCCAAATACAAAATTAGGTATCTTAACACCTTCACTTCTAATGTCGGCTTTAATAAAACTAGATTGTACCATAGACGCTAAGTCGTTACTAACAATGCCATTTTCACTTGGGCCGTTTGTAGCTGTTTTAATAATAGTTTTCTTGATAGCATTCTGAAGAGCAGTCTTCATAGACTGTGTGTTTACTTTTCTACCACTATTAATTAAAGGACGAATAACCATCTGTATCATATTGTTACCAGCTACGCCATCCTCAAACAGCCTCCTAGCATCCTTAACATGCAATAGTTCGGTGTCTAAACCAGCAAGAGTAGAAGATATAGTTTTAGATACAGTATCCTTAAGGTCTTCATGCTGAACCTCTTGAGTTTGGTTTATTGAAGCATTGTATGTAACTAAACCAGCCTCCATAGAGTTTACACCTATGGGGTTACCCGCTTCATCTTTCCTACCAGATTGATAGAAAGTTCCGTTGGGAGCCATGTTACCAGTTACAGTCTTATTAGTTCTTCGGTCAAACATAGTAGTAGTTTTAGTCATGTCTGGAGTACGAGACTTTTTAAGGGCTTTGTCGGTTGCCGCCTGTGCTTCATCGGAAGCTTTCTTAACAACCGAATACCTATCTGCATCTTGTTTAGCTTTTAACGCATCGGCAACAAGCTTTTTATCTTCACGCTCATTCTTAAGCTCTAATGCTGTAACCTTAGCTTTAGCAGCGGTTCCCCATTCTGCTTGAAGAACTTGACCTGCAGCCATGCCAGATTCTGAGTTAGTGTAGCCCATAAGCCTAGCACCAACATAGTATATCAAAGCGTTCTGCATTGCAGGGTCTTCTAACCTATCACCTAAGAAATTACCAACACCCTCCATCATACTCTTTAAGGTGTTTCCATCCCAAAAACCTTCAGCTACTTTCCTAGATAAGTCATCTATCTCGTCAAGATTATCTTCAGTAAGAGTAGTGTTTTTAATATCTACCTCTGCAGCTTTCTTTAAAAGAACAGAAGCACTAGGATCTTTTTGTATCTTTTCATCAAGGTCAGCTTTAAGTTCAGGACTTATTTCTGCTGGGTGTGTACCCTGTAAGTCATTAGGTATTTCCTCTGAATCTAAAGATGGTACCGATGGTACCTGATTGAAGTCAGACTCGGGGTTCCTAGGTTCAGACTCTTCAGGAGCATTTAACATAGCTTCTGCAGTTCTTAATCCCTTAAGAGTAAAAAACTCTTTCTTGCCACCTGCAGCAACAGATCCCTCGTCAAGTACGTCTAACATAAATTGTGCCTGTCGACGTGGGCTAGTACTTACCCAATCTTCAAGAGATATATCTTCAGGGTTTCCACCATTATCTATAAACCTTTGATAACGAACTTTAGATTCTTCTTCCTGTGCAGCATACTTCTTTTCAAACGCAACCTCAGTCTTGTTGACCTGCTCTTTATCCCATACCATGCGTAACTTAGGTGTGAACCCTTGATCTCGTAGTGGTTGGGCATAAGCTTCATACGCATCATCCCTAGCCTTTATATCAGCTTCTTTTTCAGCTTGAGCTATAGCAATCCTATTATTATTCTGCGCCCAATAGTCTTGATTTGTATAACTATCTTCTGTTGGATCAGGTATAACACCCATTTCCCTAAGTAATTTATCGCTCCTAGGATCTACGGGATAAGGAGTTTGAGAACCTGCACCTCCATTTGACATCATCTTTTGGGCTAAATTAAATCCCTTATTTGCATACGTTGGTGACCTAGGGTCTGCTTGACCTCCATTCATGTCAATAGCCGCAGGCATTTCTGCTGGCGATACGTCTGACCTATTAGTAGTCCTATAACGCCCATCAGTAGGTGGTACCACTTGAGGGTCTAGATCATTAATTAATTGATCATACATACTCCCTGAACCACCCAGATTAGAGTAAGCCACAGGAATTTTTGCTGGAGACGCGTCTGACCTATTAGTACCTCTGTTACGTGGGTCTTGTTGAGCCGCAACTCGAGCCGCATTCTTGGAATCAAATGCTTTTGACCTCTCCTGAACACGCTCCCACCAATCCCTTACATCATTGGGGTTTTCAGGAACCGTTTGTGCTGCTGGAACCAGAGCTGCCTCTGCTGGGTGTGTACCCTGTGAGTCTTTACTTAGCCCTAAGGCTTTCATTAATTCTTCTAACATTACTTACCACTCCTTGCAGGAAGAT
>MDTF01013363.1_pt1 | contig 16048 bp, 11 predicted proteins | sample 811191 | NCBI WGS metagenome assembly MDTF01 (sample SAMN05326649, study PRJNA326480) | marine metagenome | isolation source: seawater | place: Southern Ocean | collected 2011 | reverse complement strand
TGTATCGCCCAAAGTCATCACCGTTTATGCTGCAGTACCCGACTAAGCGGTCGTATGTTTTAGCTCCTGTAAGCTCACAGGTAGCCTACAAGCCCTGAAACTTTTTTGCCAACTCTGTCGCGTAGTCACCCTTCTGCGTACCCCTCTCAGACAATGGCTCACGCTAAATCTGCTACTTAACTGAACACAGATTAGTGTTGACTCCTCAAAGTCAAAACGCCTCCTGTCTTAAGTTATATGATGACGGACAATATCGAGAGAATGGTGCTTAACCCTCATGATGAATTCCATGAGTGGATAGCTTGATGTTTTATACCTGCCTGTAATTAAGAATTGCGTTATTTGGCAGTACAAGGTTAGATAAAAGATGATGTCCTTTTATCCCAGATTTCAGACTTTGATTCCAAGAGTAATCTGTTGTCGTAATGCCAGGATTGGAAACTCAGGGTCCTTGTTTATTAAGCACCAAGCAATAGGAAAATTGCTCTTGGATTTGCAATGCTAGCCACTGGTCTATTAGAAAGATTATAAATGTCTTACATTAAAAACTGCACTAAATGTGGCGAGCGAATAAGCCTCAGGGAGATGGCCCATGGTCAATGGGTCGCTTTTGATGCAAATTCTGACAGGCCACATAAACACGCTAAAGTATCTCGCAAAAGTGGTGTTTCGAGAAAGCACGTAAATACTGTAAAATCCGACATGAAGACAATAAGCGAACCTGTTTTGAGGGCAACTGATGTTAAGCCAGTCCCGCGTGACCAAAAATCTTCTAATGGGCCAAATATTATAGCCATAATTTTAGCAGTAATCGTGATTTTGTATTTTTTTAATAAGTGAGTTTTTATAAAATTAATTAAGATAACATAAAGAAAATTTTAGGCAGTAACAAAATGGAATTAATACCAAAAGTAATTCAGAATGTTAGCAAAGTTTCCAATGCTGAAAAACGGGTTTTTGATTTACTTAAACAAACTGACCTAGCGGTTAATTCGGTAGCTTTGCATTCTCTAAATTGCGAGTATCATGATTATAAAGAATGGTCAGAAATAGACTTTTGTTTGGTTCTTCCTGAAGGAATTTTCATTTTAGAAGTAAAAGGTGGGCGAGTTTCGTTTGAAGATGGAATTTGGACTTTTACGGGTAAAAATAGATCTGGAACAAGTAAAGAAGGTCCCTTTGAGCAGGCAAAAAGTGCTCGGTATTCGCTTGAAAAAACTCTTGAAGAAAAATTTAAATTAGATCGTAGGCTCAATAATTGGCCTATTCGGTTCGGCTGGGGCGTAGTCATGCCCGATACCCCTTGGGTTAATCCAAGTGTTGAAATGCCAATAGAAATTGTGGCGGATCAAGCATCCTGTAGAGATGTTCATAAGTTTGATCAGTACATAAAAGGCCTCATTAAATATTGGCAAACGAAAAGTAAAAGAATATCAGGATTGCCTCTCGCGAAAAAAGAAATCAAACTTATCAGAAAGGTACTGCGCCCAAACATAGATTTTTTGCCAGAATTTCAGATTGGCTTGCAAACCGTACGCAATCAAATTACTCAATTTACTGATGAGCAATTTGAGATTGTTGATAGTGTATCACAAAATGAACAACTAATTGTTGAAGGAGGAGCGGGTACTGGTAAGACTTTTACAGCACTTCAGATGGCGAGAATCGATTCAAAGGATGGTTTGTCAGTTTTATTCCTAACTGAAAGTGCGATTCTTTCAGAATCTATAGAACGTTTCGAAACAGAACCAAATATTACGGTCTTGAGCTACGACAAATTGATCAGAAGATTAGATGAAAAAAAATTCGATATTTTGTATGTGGATGAAGGGCAGGATTTATTATCATTACAGGTCTTTGATGAAATTTCGTCCAGATTGAACGGTGGTCTGGAAAATGGATCTTGGCGATGGTTCATGGATCCAAACCGTCAATCAAAACTCTGCGGTTATTATGATCCAGAAGCACTAGATGTTCTCAAATCTGGATTTAATCTAAAGCCTCTCTTCCAAAAGCTCATAAACAATGTGCGTAACACTAAACAGATTATTGACTTTGCTGAAGCATCAACAGGGGCAAATTTAGGGAAGGCAAAGGTTGAACATACGGCTGAAGATCCAATTTTAATTAAAACTTCGTCAAAAGATTTAATCACAGATTTTAAGCGGGTCTTGAAATCGTACGTTGAGAAAAACGTAGAGTTGGAAGATATTGGGTTAATTTTTGCATCAACAGTTCCAGCCCAAACGCGCTGTGCACTTTGTGATGTGATTAGGCCTATTAGCTTGAAGCTTTCAAGCTTAACACTTGCTTCCGCAATTAAGAATAAATTGCTTTACGGCGATGCTAAACTTTTCAAAGGTCTGGAGAAGCCAGTGATTATAGCAATTGGGTTTGAAGCATCATTTGGTGATACTAAAATCATGAATGAAAAATATGTGGCATTAACTCGTGCAAACTATAGTCTCACCCTTTTAGAATTGGATGATTTATAAATGGCTACCCGCATGACTGAGAACGATAAATTGAAGGTACGAGACCTTGTCGTAGATAGTATGCGGAAATTTTTAGTAGGCCCTGCAGATGGTGAACTTGAGGTTGTCGGTGAAGGCTTAAGCAATAAATATTTATGTGGGATGCTATTCCCCCAAAACATGTCGCGAGAGAACATAAATCAAGGTGATGATGATGAACAAACTGACGAAACCGATGGACGGAACGAGGTGGATTTCAATTTGTCTGATGCCTATGAAACTCTCCCTTCGTCAATGGGGGTCAGCTTTTTTCTTTCGGAAGCAAATGAAATTGCTATAAACACCTATGCCGCTAGGTACATTCCGTCCCCTACAGACAGTAAGGAAACTGCATGGAAAAGGTCTCCTTATGCGACAACCACGCAACCTGAGAGCGTTATCGTTGACCTCACTCAAATTAGAGATGGCTCAACAAAAAAGATTGATATTTTTGGGGGTGATGCAGAATTACAGTGTTTTATAAGGAGTTTGTATGGCGGACGATTAGTTACAATTTCGCTGCTAAATAATCAAAATACTAAAAAATCTGTATATAATTCTGAAGCTGTCTCTATGTATTTGTTTCAGTGTGGATTTGAAGTCGAATTGCGTTCTAGCTTGATCAACGCATATCCATCAGCTTCATCGGGGGAAAGGCACCTTGAAGATGAGGAACTTGAATTAATTTACCGAAACAAAAAAACATATGGCATCGGCCATGGTTGTTCCGCAACTTGGGAAATCGGGCATAACGATTTTGTAAAAAAAATAACTGCAGAGATTTTACCATGCGTAGAAGTGCCGAGCCTGACAACAAAAATCTATGGCCTTTCCGATAAGGCGTGCCAAGCTCAAGACCTAAAGATTTTGAGTGATGAAAGACTTGACCGACATGAATTAAGCGCATTGCTAAATGAATTTGTAGATGAATATGAAAGTTGGCATGAGGAGCAAAAATATATAGAAAAGCCCCTCAATTCAAAAGCGTCTAAAAGTATTATTAAGAAACAAAATATTGCTATTGAGCGGATGCGGACGGGCATCAAATATTTGACTTCGTCAGATAACGAAGATTACTTTAGGGCCTTCAAATTAGCCCAATTGGCAATGCTCAAACAGTTTTCTTGGAACGATGCTGCCGGTAAAGGGCCGTTTGACCTGGGAAGTGGATTATGTCCACCGGAAACGCATTCTGAAATTCCAGCAAGCAAATATGTTTGGAGGCCTTTCCAATTAGCCTTTCAATTAGTTTCCATTGAATCGATTGCGAATACAAACTCGGCATATAGAGATGTCGTTGATCTGCTTTGGTTTCCCACTGGCGGCGGTAAAACGGAAGCATATTTGGCGCTTACGGCATTTGAAATTATAAAGAGACGGATGTTGTTGAGGGAAAATGGTGGCGGTACAAGCGTGTGGATGCGTTACACTTTGCGTTTGTTAACTTCGCAGCAATTTGAGCGTTGTTCGACACTTATTTCGGTGCTTGAGTGTATGCGTAAAGAAGATATCTCGTTACTTGGATACGAGCCGATTTCACTTGGTTTGTGGGTTGGGGGTACAACAACTCCAAATAGGTTGGCTGCGGCTGGCGAGCAGACTAACAGTGCTAGAGACCTTTACCTAGAAGTTCTTGAAGAAAAAAAGCCCGAAAATAAATTTCAACTCAATAAATGCCCTCGTTGTGGAACTCGGATTATTCCTGAGGCGAAAAGTGGAAATGAAAAACATTATGGTGTTTTTGTATCGGATAACGAATTTAAACTATTTTGCCCGGATGAAAGCTGTAAACTGCATGAGCGGATACCTGTTTCGATAGTAGATGATGATCTCTATCTGCGGCCACCCACTATGCTTTTGGGAACGATTGATAAATTTGCCAGGACTCTCCATGATCTGAACTCTTCTGTTTTTTTTGGCTTAGACCCCATCCCTGTTAATGGGAAAAAAATTGAAGTAATTCCACCGAGCTTGATTATCCAGGATGAATTGCATCTGATTGATGGTCCCTTAGGTACCATTGCTGGAATGTATGAAGCTGGGTTTGATACGGTAATTAAGCAAAATGGTGGCAGTGTAAAATACATAGCGGCCACAGCCACAATTCTTAGAGCTGACGAACAAATAGCTGCACTTTATGGTAGGGATGCGTCAATATTTCCACCCACAGGATTGAGTATTGAGGACTCATTTTTTAGTAAAGAAGACACTGAAAATATCGGACGTACTTATTTGGGAGTTATGAATAGTGGTCTCTACAAAGCTACCACCACGTTAGTTCAAGCATCTGCTGCTGGGTTACAAATGGTCATGAAGTTGAAAGAGCAGCTAAAAGATCATGAGTGTCTAGATATTATTTTGGACAGTTATTGGACCCAAGTGATTTACCATAATTCGCGGCAGGAACTTGGAAAAACCACGACCCTTCTGAGAGATGATGTTGATACTCGAATAAAGATTCTGCAGCCTAACCGTGAAGCACAAAGGGCAATCAAGTCAATTCGTGAGTTGTCTGCAAATTTAAAGGGAGCAGAAGTGGGGCAGGCTTTAGATGCCGTGAGCAAAGAGTATGGTGCTGATGAAGCAATAGACGTTTTACCTTGCACAAACATGCTGTCAGTTGGCGTTGATATTCCACGACTTGGTCAAATGATTGTTAAAGGTCAGCCCAAGAGTACATCTGAATATATACAGGCGACCAGTAGGGTGGGTCGAGACAGCAAGCGACCTCCGGGGATAGTGATTACGCTATATTCATCTACACGACCAAGAGATAGATCGCATTACGAAACGTTTAGGTCTTATCATCAAGCATTATACCGCAATGTTGAGCCTTCATCAGTCACACCATTTTCCAGCCGTGCATTAGATAGAACTCTCCATGCCGCATACGTTTTTGTAATCCGTAGTTTAATGGCTTGGAAACGGTCTGAAGATGCCCAAAACTTTGATGCTTCAAATCCTGATATAATTAAGTTTACTGATCAGTTTAAGAAGCGTTTGAGAAATGCAACTCGGCGACCCTCAGAGTTAGATTACAAAAATGTTGTGACTAGATTGGATACTTTGATTAAAGTTTGGGACGATGCTGCTAAGAATCATAATAACTTGAAATTTATGAAGCAGGGGCAATTTAATGGCCTTTTAACCACCAAGACTGATTTTGATCTATATCCCGAGTTACCTTGGCCAATTTTGAATTCTATGCGCCACGTTGATGGGGAAACAAACATTTCCATAAAGGGCAGTGGTTAATTATGAAAAAACGAAGTGTTCGCCAGTCACAAGTCTTACATCCCTACGGCCCTGGGGCAATTCTAGATTTGGGGCAAGAATCCTTCGTTATGTTGGATACAGATTTTAACAAGTCCAATTGGCGTAAGTCACGAACAATTAGGCTTCCCAGGTTGGAGGCGCGTTTGAGAGTAAGGAAGTTTCAATCGCCGCCTGATAATTCCATAGATAAACATACAACATTGCAGGTCCAAAGGTTTCCTAGTTGGTTGTTTTGTCCAACTTGCCGCGACATGGTTAAATGGTCGCGCGACAAGGAAATGGGGTTGGCAGAAAAAAAACAAGATGCTCCTGAATGTTCGAATTCAAGTTGCAAAGGTTCGCTTTTGGTGCCTATGCGTTATGTTGCAGCCTGCAAAAATGGCCATTTGAGTGATGTCGATTGGTGGCTTTTGGCACACTCAAACAACAGCGCGCAGTGCGACAGGACAGCGCCAAAATTAAAATTTACAACCAAGGGTATTGGTTCTTCTCTAAGTAGTTTAGTGGTCGAGTGTTTAAAATGTCCTGGTCAAAGTGATCTTGGCGACCTTCAGAAACCACATACCTCAAAAAAAATTGGCCAGCGGTGTAGTGGCAAGCAAGTGTGGCAAGCTAGAGATCAAAGTGAAGAGTGTAAGGAAACACTCAAGTATTTGCTGCGTAGTGAAACTGCTGTTCACTTCTCTGACATACAAAGTGCGCTGGATTTAGATATTGATACTGGAACTCAATTTAATGAGCTTGATGAATTCATTAGTCAACAATTTAGGGACAACAAAATTTTGGCTGATTTTCCAGTTGATGTGATAAGCGGTGTGCTGGAAATAAAAATTTCTGCAGAATTTGATAATCTTTATTCAACCGAAGAAATAAAACAAAGCATTCTGGGGTTAAAAAATACAGAGGCTGAGGCAAGTATTGAAAGTGATCCGGAGGAAGAGGAATGGAAGCGACTGTGCCAGCCGACTTCAGGTGACAGTAAAGTTTTGAAAATACGTGAAACAGGGTGGAGGCAAGTTACTCAGAAATCTGTCTTACACGAATTGGTTGAAGATATTTTAATAGTCGAACGTTTGCGAGAAGTGAGGGCGTTCACTTCCTTCTCTCGTGTTGAGCCTATGGCATCGGGAGAAAGTAATAGGATTCTCCCCAACGGCAAACGGCCGTCTCGTGAAAACCAACCCGAATGGTTTCCCGCAGTTGAAGTATTCGGTGAGGGAATTTTCTTCAAGTTATCTAATGAAAGTATTGGCGCGTGGGAGAAAGAAAACGCAAAAGAGCTACGGCACAGGCAAGTTAAAATCAAAGAAAAAGTGTCTGATCCTGAAAATTGGGTGCACCTGCGGTATGGTAATTTGGAAAATATCCTACCAAGATTTTTTTTAGTTCATACTTTGGCACACGCCTTAATGCGTCAATTATCTTTTAACTGTGGTTATAATTTAGCGTCCATTCGAGAAAAATTATTTGTCTTCGAAGATAACGCAGGAATTTTACTATATACTGCACAAGGCGATAGTGAAGGTTCATTGGGTGGATTAGTTAGGCAAGGAGAGATAGACTTGAGTGGTAAATTAATTACTCAAGCCATTGAAAGATTAGTTTGGTGTTCAAATGATCCGATATGTTCTGAGATGCCAGATAATGGACTAGAGGGTCTGAATAAATCCGCCTGTCATGCATGTGCAATCGTTCCTGAAACAAGCTGCACACATCTCAACACGTTTTTAGATAGAAACCTTGTCATAAATTCTGGCCGTGGAGAAACTTTGCTGAAAGGTTACTTTAATCCACTGTTAAGGGGAGATTAATATTGCGCTTACCTAACGATTCAGAATTAAGTATGGAACAACGCGAAGTATGTATGTCGGATCCTGAGGGGGTTCATTTAGTTATTGGGCCACCCGGCTCCGGTAAGACAGTTGTCGCTATATTTACTCGTCAAGTGCTTCAAAGGATGGAGGAACAGGTAACTGCAACTGCGTGGAATAACGTGCTTTCAGTTTATGGTGGAATGGAGGTTACTTTTGAAACTTGGCTTAGAAATTGGTGGAGAGAATTAACTAATAGCAGTTTCCCCTATACGTTAGATCCGGATAGTAACTATCGACGTCCTGATTACTTAAAAGCAACCGAATTAGCATCTTCAGATTTCAGGGAGAAAATATCAAAAAATAGCTATTGGGGTCAATTGATTTTAGATGAAGCGCAAGATTTATCAAAGGAGGCCCATACGTTCTTAGCTGCAATTAGAATAATGTCAGCAAAGTCAATTTCAGGACCGTCTTCTTTGCTAGTATTGGCAGACGAAAACCAACGTCTGAGTCAGACCAGCTCATCTCTAGATGATATTAAGCGTGCAATGTTTTTAACAGAAGATGACATTTACAAGCTAACTAAAAACTATCGAAATACGGAACAAATAGCCAAATTTTCCAGAACATTCTTTATAGGCACTCAATCCGGAATTCCCGATCTTCCCCTGCGTCAGGGTGAGAGGCCAGCTTTATATAAAAATATTAAAAAAATGGCGACTATAGATAAAATTGTTAATTACATCAAAACTTATCCCAATCATGAGGTTGGGGTATTAGTTAATTTTACGAAGCAACGTCGAAGTTTTGTTTTTCAGCTTGAAGAAAAACTGAAAGGTACAAATATAAAGGTACAAACTTATGGGTCGTCTCAGCGTGAGAGAGCTAACGTGGGAAATATGCAATTTGATAATGGTGGGGTCGTCACTGTACTGTGCTATGCAAGTGCCAAAGGGCTTGAGTTTGATCATGTATTTTTGCCAGAACTTCATGTTTTACCTTTAGGTCAAGATATTGATGCGGATACACAAAAAATGAATATGTATGTGATGACGTCTAGGACAAGGAATGGGTTAACTTTACTTATGGACGACGCAGAGATGATAAGTGATTTTTGGAAAATTTTACCAAACCATAATGAGTTAAGTGATCTGGTTGATATAGAAGGATAATAAAATGGGATCCCAAACAGCCCCCCCCTCAGTAGAACCCTTAGTATCTACTGACAAACAGCCGTCAAGCGATGTTTCATTTGCTTCAAGTATTGATTCAAATGCTGAGAAACTCCTATCTGAAGGCCCAGCTGATCTTTTAGTATCTTCTGATAATCAGCCTATCACTAAAGATTTGGTACCTGCATCAGGTCGTAGTGTAACCAAGCAGAATGCAAAAAAAACATTATATACTCTGTCTTCAAACTTTACACTGTACCCGCTTTTTTCGCGTGGTCTTTTATTTGCACCTGGCAACGAACTTTCTTCTGAATATACGAAAGATGATCCATTCTTTAGTTTTTTTGAACTGCATAATCAAAAAGTATTCGTGAACAAACTTGATGCACTTAGCGCACAAAGCAGGAATGTGTATCCAATTGCAATTGAGTTAGCACCAACTGTCATCAGGAAGTTGTTTGGTGAAACAACTTCATTAGAGTGTATAAAGATATCTTGGGTTAAAAGCTTAGTTTTTCGCAATGAGAAAGAACTGAAACGATTTCAATTTGGGGCATTTGAAGATGTAAATTTGCAAAAATTTAATGTACCTCTAAAAGTTGATGATAGTATTTTTGCCAATGTTCTGAATTTACCTACGGTTGAAGCGCAGCTGGGATGTCAGATCACTCAAATCCTGGCGACGCGTACCGATAGAGAAATTGCATTTAATTGGTCAGTCTTATCGTACCCAAATATTAATGCGGAGTGGAGCACTTTTTTACAAAACGTTAACTCTTCGTCTGTAAGTAATAATTTAGGAAATGATTATAAAGCGGTTAGGTGCATCAACGATACGATAAAAGGTGGAACCATTCATCATACTGACTGGGAGCTAAGTCTATTTGAAATTTTCCTTTCTGAGATACAATCTAATATCACCGATGGTGGATGGGCCCCAAAGGAGTTTTTAGACAAAAACGCTAATATAATAGAAAATAAGCTGAAGAATGATTTTTTAGATTTTAACTCTGAAAAATTCAACAAATGGGTAACACTAATTCAGGACATACTAAATCAGGATAAAGAATTTCCGATTTTAAAAGACACAAAAGACATTATTTTACGCTCCCTAATGTTATTAATTATTTACCAAACACCCAAAGAAATTTTGAAAATAAGAGAATATAAAGACGAAAGAGAAATAGGAGTGCGTATTTGGAATTTAGCTATGATAGCTGCAGTATCTTGCGTTGGAATGCGTCGCCTTGCTGCCGACTTGAAGTTTTTTGGCAATAAAAGTGAAAATATTGAACTTTTAAATTACTTAATAGACGCTTCTACTTATCAACTGAGTTCGCAAATATTCCACTTTAGTAAGGCCAAGCCCAAGGTCAGCTTTGTCGCTTCAGAAGAACATAACTCTTTTATTTTAAATATTTACAATAAAAAGAAGCAAATTTTAACGAGAAAAGTGTCTTTGCGTTCTGAGTTAATCAAAGCGAAAGCAGATTGTGAATATTATGGCTTTAAAACGAGTATAAGTTCTCCAGATGCCTTTATTGTGACAGCCGAAAATTACAAAGAATTGGCCTTCCCGGTTGAAATAAGTACATGGATTGATGCTGATACCGCAACTCAATTTCTTTCTTTTGCAATTAATTTGACTGCACCAAAAAATTCGATTTTCGAAGCCGTTTCCAGTAAAAAACGCCTGAACCGTGATCTATTGGAGGCATTGATGAAAATTAATTTTCAATCTGGAAATAACTGTAGGGTTAGCTTGGATGATTTTTCAAACATATGGGTTAAATCTGACCAGCTTCTTGATACAATGGACAGAGACGAATGCATTTCCTCTATCGAAAAAATCCAAAAAATATCCAAAGATGTAAAGCGGTTACTATAATTAGGACTGAGTTCCAAAAGTATTTGATTTCTGGAGATTATAAAATTCATGGTTCTAAAATAGCAATGATGCGAGTATTGGATATGCAACTAGTGAAGGCACAGCATCGCCCACTACTTTGTGCAAATGACCTCGTTTAACTCCCAAGCTCTGAACGTCTCTCCAATACCAATCTGGAAAACCTTGTATTCTGCCAGCTTCTCTAATGCTCAAACATCGGCGCTCATGAGGGTGAACATACCGGCCTCTACCTGGGCTAGCAAAACCGGTTGTAATCGTCGTCATCGGTAAACTGCCATTTATTCTTCCATAAACGCTACTGTAAGAAGTCCCTTCTTGATGGCATACGGGCCTTTCATGATTTGGTAGATCAAAAATATTATTGTCATGTAAATAATTTATACGATCTGAGTTTGCATCTGACATTTTTGCAGTGTCGTTAACTATCCCCCAGTCCCCTGCGGGTAAGCTTGGTAAGGTTCCGCAAACTTCGTCAAAGGAAAGAGGGTCAGATTTGAACGAATTGAGCATTTTGCCAAGATTTGGCTGTGTCCCTTTTCTTGCAACTAGAAAATGACGCTGCCGTGTCTGCGCCACACCAATCAAACTGCAATCAATAACTTTTTCTTCAACAGAATAACCGTAGGCTTTTAATAAACTTTTTGTTATTTTAACAACATTCTCTTTAGCTTTAGTTATCGTTTGGACATTTTCAATAATTATTTTAGGTATGTCTAAAGCAATCGCCATAGAGGGCATCGCGAGATACAAAAGATTGCGTGGATCAAATCGTCTTGTTTTATTGTTCAAGTTTGAGTGGCCTTGACAGGGGGGGCCACCAATTAATAGATCAATTCTACCTTTAAATTGGGCTAACTGAGTATCAAGAATTTGAGGTTTTGAAATATACTGATCAGAATTTCCCGAAAGATCTATCGCATACTTCATCAAATCTTCTACTGATTTAGCTCTTGCTATTAGTGGTTTAAAGTGTGCCTGAACCAATTTAAGAGCATTTTCATCCAAATCGACTGCGCATGCTAGCCGTGGATTGTAGCCAAAGAATTTAGCTGCATTTTGCACACCAAGGGACATGCCGCCTCCACCACAAAATAAATCTACATACGTAAATTTTTTACCTGGGGCCGTTTCATGCTGTAATTCTTTTGATAAATAAGAAAGGTAAAAGTCTCTCCGTGCATCCAAGTCATTTCGGGTAGATGGTAATTTTTCTGAAAACAGGTGATCTCCGATCTTACATTCCCGGAAAGTGAATTTGGAGCTCTGACGGTACGTGACTTTGTTCATTGGAATTTGAGTATGTTCGTCGTTAATCTGTCGTACACCTAAATTATTCAAAATTTTTCCTTAAAGTTTTTATTAACTCCAAGTTTTCATTGTAAGTTAAGTGAGAAAAAGTGGAGTTGGAAGTCCATGCACGAAGGGCTGGTATAAACTTTTTTCTTAACTCATCTGTTCCAATCTGCGTTTGCCCTTTTGGGTCATAAACCGTATCCAAAAACGCTTTCACAAATTCCCTATCTCGCCCGAACTCCTGACGTAAAATATGCGAACGCCACACATCGCTCGACCCTAGTTTTGCATATTTGTACGGATCCTGCAGTTTAGCATCAAACATTCTGTGCCCCCGCAACCAAGCTCTGTAGAAATACACTTCAATAATTGATCCAGGCGAAGTTATACCCCAATTGACTTGCGTGTCAGATGTAAATCGCCACTGAATGAAATCCCATAATGCGCCATTACATGAAATATTACTTAACCATCGCCAAAACCCAAGTTGACTGAGTTGAAAAGCTGAAGCTTCTGCAGCGGTTAATGTTTTATGAACTACTTCAACAATGTCTGAATCGATCAGGCCACCAATGTTTTTTTTATTTTTGTTGGCATACATAGCTTTTACACTCAAAAGCTTATCAAATAAGGATATTAAGTCTATATCTGAAAAAGTTAAACCATCTGCGTCATCGCCTATATAATCCATTACGATTTCGGAGGAATCAAATGATCCATGGTTCCGCATTGAATTCCAGGCAATTAAAGCTTGATCGTTCGAAATTGAAGGTAATCTCATTATGCTCTGAAGCCCCCGAACTTAATTTTACTTAAAGATTGAGCCAATCCATGGTTACTTTGTATAGCTCTATGCAATTTGGAAGTTACCATCAATCTTTCAAACTGGCCGCCGTCCTGGTAGCTCCGAGCTTCAGTTTCAAAGTCTAGCTTCAATGTATCAAATAAGTTATCAATTTTTGCATGCAAACTATCTTCAAGAGGATCCAGGGTTAAATCAGCACATGCTAAAGTCTTTATAGCCAGCTCTGAAACTATTCTTTCAGCAATTAAATAGATTGAGAAATGCCCAAAAGCTGCATTGTTTTCTAGTCGTTTGAATTGCGCTTTCAAATCGTAATTAGCTATAACTTGAAAGCATTCTCCGTGTGACGAAGACGTTACATCATCAGATTTCCAGTCAACATAATAGAGAAGGTTTTTTCTATCTTCATTGTCATTAAATGTTGTCCAAGCAATCTCAAAGAGTGCCTCGTTGGAACTAGATTTTGAGATAAATTCGGCATGATATACAATGTTTGATTTTGACCACATTAAACTACTTTTTTGTGCTACATCACTTTCCCGGCTAATAAAACATCTCACTGTATACCCGCGATAAAAACCAAATGATGGGTCATTTTTAAGGTCAATTTTGAGGTCAGTTAATTCTTGAATTTCTTTAATATTTCGAGAGAAAATTGTTTTTCTAATGCCTAGCGCAATATCCTCAATTGTTATGAAAACTGAAAAATTATTTGGGTTTTCAGCTGAAACATGGGAAGTGAATATTTCGACCAGAGGCGCAATTTGTATTACTGGGTCAGTTTCTGTTTGGAAATCGAATCCTAATGCTTCTTGCAGCCTTACACCCTGTTGCGTTGAGAAATCATCACTACCGTCGACTTGGAAGCGAAAAATATCCTCAAATTTCGAAGCATAATTATACAATAAATCGCTTCTACTTACTGAAAAAACTAGTTTATTATTTAGCATCAAAAACCCCATTTTCTGCAATGAATTTACATTGCACCACATAGTTATGACGCCCGGGATTAGCTATTTCTATAATGTAATCTAGGCCATCCCCCTTTCTAAAAGATTCAACTATTTTTGGTGTACTGTCATTATGTAATGTAACTCCATTGAGATCTTTGACCAAAAATTCCATGTGTTTAATAGCTACTTTTTTACTGTCACCCGCCAGTGAAATTGAGGGGAGTAAAGTTAAACTAAACGGAGCCTCAGGGGTGAAATCACAATCTCTAATTTTAAGTGTCCAAACAGATTTATTATTTGATCTATTTTTTTGATTTAGTGAAATTGATACTGGATTGGGAAAGCTTTTAGGGATTCCGCTGTTACCTTTAGTTCCGCCAGAAAGAGAGCTTGATAATAGTCTCGCGAGCAATCCACTTTCACTACGAGAATTAGTAACGTCAGGCTGCAAGTCTCTCTGAAATTCGACAAACCTCTTTTTAATTACATTATTAACATGTGACACGATTTTGCCACCGTCATCTGGAAATTTTTGTCTTAATCTTGCGGAGTGTTCGCTCCACTCTGAATGAGCAGCATTCTCTGCTGTCTGTAAATATTTGTGAATGTCTTGGTCGGCAAAGTAAACTCCAACGGCTGGTTCGTACTGGTCACCACCGGTTTTGATATAATTAATGACCATTCCGGTTCCGCGCATGATTGCCACACAATTGTTTCGCTGCGACTTTGCTTCATCGGGCTCTGCTGCTTCAAAAGCATATCTACCAATATTTTTATTGTGTCGTTTATTAAAGGGACCGACTCTAAGGGTTTCTTCCGAGATATTAGCTTTGCCTTTGACTTTTTTGTATAGTTTTACAAACTGATCTAAATCTTCTCTGGAATTGACTGTTGGGTGATCAGTGTCGTTTTTTTCATCAATAAATCTGACCGATAACTCATTTGAAATCAATGCTGGAAAGTAATAATCCTCCACTGCTCTTTTTAGTTTTTTCAGGTCAATTGAATCCATTATAATTAAAATATCTGTTCCGGTTTGTTCTTCACTACGAGATATATCTGATTGAAAGATGTCAGCCACTTCATCCCAAAAGTTTTTAGCCTCTTTATCTTCAAAGGGTGCTGCTACGTGGTCCTGATTATCAAGAGAGGCACCAAAATAAGCAAAACCACCATAGGTTTGGCCATCCAAAATATGTTTTGGATAAACTCCAGATACCATGAGGCGGCGGCTTACATTATTTGATCTTTGGTCTGGAGCAAATACGGAATGGTAAATAACGGTGTTTATATCTGAGCTTTTTGCGTACGTAGTTTTACCCAAACCAAAAGAGCCCCCCGAGGAAGCATCATTATCTGCTTTGTCGTCTAGATTTAATGCGCAAACTAGGCGGGCAAAATGATCACCTTTGTCGTATTTTTGCCAGTCACCTCCTAGGCCGCAAGTATTAAAGTCACGTATTAGAAGAGCATGAACCTCATCCGCGTTTAAAAATTTTTGTACACTTGTGGCAAAGTGCTTATTTCGCTCCCCGTTGGAAAATACCTCAACTCGTGGTTCCAGAAGCTCGTTGGCTTTTATTAAATCTAAAAACCGCGATTTATTTCTTCCTTTGGCAATGAGTTTTTGAAAAACTAGCTGGGTAACGCCAGAGACTTTTTTTCCAGCATCCATAGCATTTTGGCCACTTTCCCTTGCTGCAACTTCTTCAGGTGAAAACTCTCTTTGATCGTACGCAGTTAGAAATCCTCCAGTATGAGTTGGATTTTTCCCATCCATAAGATTTAATTCCCAATACCCATTTTTCATGAATTAATCCTTAACTTCAGGTAAACTAAATTTATTTAGTTGCTTTGACTAAATTTTTCAAAAAGGCCAAACGAGTTTTTTCTATTTCGTCTTTTAAAGCCTGATGAATTTCTTTGATTTCTAGCTCGGTAAACTCATAATGGTTTTTATCTGAAAGCTTTGAAGGTGATCTAATTGACTTGATATCTTGATTAGTCCGCCCCTCTGCCAAACACCTAAACTTATCTCGTCTGCTTTCCATTTTTGCACTAATTACTTTCGTATAACTGAATATAAATTTTCAAAAATTGTCAATATTATTTAGCTAAACTTTGCAAGAATTGGTGGTCCTTCATTTTTTATTTCAGGCATTCAAAATGCTTTCACTGGTATTTATTATCTTGGATTGAGGTTAAAATCCGATCTGGCTCGACTTCAGCAATATCGCCAACTCTTCTACCCCATCAATCGCCACCCATATGACTGCAGTCACCTTGATCAAAACAGGGATAACCCGGTGTGCA